>ENA-OQEX01000297-OQEX01000297.1-human-gut-metagenome-genome-assembly--contig:-NODE-297-length-28302-cov-13.418314_pt1 | contig 28302 bp, 24 predicted proteins | sample MGYA00242802_ERZ504649 | MGnify/ENA primary metagenome ERZ504649 (study PRJEB26092, sample SAMD00036194) | human gut metagenome | host: Homo sapiens | study: EMG produced TPA metagenomics assembly of...
CTGCGGGACGCCGACACCGGCGACCACGCGGGTGGTGCAGATGGAGCCCGGGCCGACGCGACCTTGACGGCGTCGACGCCGGCGTCGATCATGGCCTGCGCACCCTGGCGGGTGGCGACGTTGCCGCCGATGATGTCCACGCCATTGAACGCGGAATCGGACTTCAGGCGGCGAATCATGTCGAGAGCCAGCTTGGCCTCACCGTTGGCGGTGTCGACCACGAGCACGTCCACGCCGGCTTCCATCAGAGCGGAAGCACGGTTGTAGGCGTCGCCCAGGAAGCCGATGCCGGCGGCGACGCGCAGACGGCCCTGCTCATCCTTGGTGGCGTCCGGATACTGTTCGGTCTTGACGAAATCCTTGACGGTGATCAGACCGGTCAGGTGGCCTTCGGAATCGACCAGAGGCAGCTTCTCGACCTTGTGCTTGGCCAGCAGGTCGTGCGCGTCTTCCTTGGAGATGTCGGACGGACCGGTGATGAGATTTTCGCGGGTCATGACCTCGGAGACCTTCAAACGGTCGTAATCCTCGGAAGCGATGAAACGCATGTCACGGTTGGTGATGATACCGACGAGCTTGCTGTCCTTGTCCACGACCGGCAGGCCGGAGATGTGGAAACGGCCGCACAGCTTATCGAGATCGGCGAGGGTCACGTCCGGGCTCACGGTGAGCGGATCGTTGATCATGCCGGATTCGGAACGCTTGACGATGTCGACCTGGGCGGCCTGGTCGTCGATGGAAAGGTTGCGGTGCAGCACGCCGATGCCGCCGTTGCGAGCCATGGCGATGGCCATGTCGGATTCGGTGACGGTGTCCATCGCGGCGGAGATCGCCGGGACCTTCATCGTGATGTTGCGTGTGAGATGGGTGGTGGTGTCCACTTCGGACGGAATGACGTCCGTCTCGTTCGGCAGCAGCAGCACATCGTCATAGGCGAGGCCAAGCTGGGCGAAAATCGGAGGAAGTGGGGCGAACGTGGAATCTGCATTCATATCAGGAATTGTAGCCATAGACCCACTATATGAACGTGGGCTGACTTACTGCGACACGGCGCGAAAAGCCGAAATTATCAATCGTAATAAAAGCTGCTTATATCGTTTGGCAAAGCGTTTCATCAGTTTTTCTTGCGATTGCGCCGGACGGACGATCAGCGTCCACCGCGCGTTTTGTCGCCGCGCGCGCGTCCGACCGACGCGTGTTGCGCATCGGTTCCGGAGATTGCGTTTTCCTCACGGATTTCGGGAATGCGGTGTTTCAGATACGGGTACATCGTGGCGACCGTCAGCAGCGCCGCCGCAATGAGGAAGCCAATCAGCACATACTGCGCTTTGAAGAACAGAATCATGATCGAGCCGAATGCGATCAGCGACGCCCACCCCCAGAGAATCAGCACCGCGCCCTGCACGGTGTGTCCGATGCGCAGCATGCGGTGGTGCAGGTGCATGCGATCGGGATGCATCGGCGACTGGCCTTTGCTCAACCGCCGCACAATCGCAAGACACATGTCGAGGATCGGCAGGAACAGCACCAGCATCGGCAGCAGAATCGGCATGAATACCGGCAGATAGATGCTGGTATGGATGGACGCCGGATCGAGACGGCCCGTCATGACGATCGACGCGCAGGTGATCAGATAGCCGAGCAGCATGGAGCCGGAATCTCCCATGAACAGTTTCGCAGGATGCCAGTTATGCAGGATGAAGCCGACGCACATGCCGACCATGGCGATGTCGATTAGCGTCGCCATGGATGCGTACGACGGCGAGCTTCTTGCGATGATGTACGAATAGATGGCGAAGGCGATGCCGCCGATCGCGACGATGCCCGAAGCGAGGCCGTCAAGACCGTCCACGAAGTTGACCGCGTTGATGGACGCGACGATAAGGAACGCGGTGATGGCCATCGACAGGCTCGGCGACGCGGTGACGAGCGAGCGAGAGGCAACGAGATGATCTGCAGGCCGCCCCAGGCCACAAACACAGAGATGAGCAGCTGACCGGCGAGTTTGAGCATCCAGTCAAGGTCCCACAAATCGTCGGCCATGCCCAGCAGGCTGATCATAATGGCGCCGGCTAGAATCACCCATGCCTGATGCGATTGGGCGAACAGGCCTTCGATGAAAGGGATGCGAGAGGCGAACAGCATGGCCACGGTGAAGCCGATAAGCATGCCCAGTCCACCCATGCGTGGCGTCGGCACGGTATGCACGTCGCGTGCACGCACTTCGCCGACTGCGCCGATTTCGATGGCGATGTGCCGGATCAGCGGCGTGAGCAGATAGGTGACGCCACCTGCGACCGCGGCAATGAACAGGTAGATTCTCATGCGCCCAAAGCACCGCCATTCAGTGTTAACGCCTTACGGATGACCAGCTCGCGAATCACTCCCTCCCGAAGAATCGCGATGCCGTCGCGCTCGTGCGGGTCGGCTGCAACCACCGTGGACGATACATGTCCCGGAGTCGCTCCCCCGTCCAAATACAGATCCACCGCATCTCCCAGCGCGTCCGCGGCTTCCTGCACCGTTTGTGCGCTTTCCTCGCCGGAACGGTTGGCGCTGGTGGCGGCCAACGGCCCGGTGGCTCGCAGAATACGCAGCGCGACCGCGGAATTGGGGATGCGCACGCCCTGTGTGGCTTTGCCGGTTGTCGGATCATGACGCAACGTGGCAAGCGAACAGTCGTCTTCCGCTTCCGCTATCGGCGAAAAAGCGCCCGGCATGAACATGGCGGCCAGACGGTTGAGCGGCACCGGCAAGGTCAGATGCAGCTTCTCCATGCTTTCGATTGACGGCAGCAACACCTGCAACGACTTGTATTTCGGTCGTTGTTTGGCTGCGAACACCTTGCGGATCGCCTCGATGTTACGCGGATCGCAGGCGACGCCGTACACCGTGTCAGTGGGGATGACCACCAATCCGCCATCATGGATGATTTCAACGGCCCGGGCAAGGGATTCGTCGTTTACTGTGCAAATCTCGCTCATGACACCTCCCTTTCAGCCAGTCAACTTACCTATTGTAAGGCATGGCTCGATGGCGCGCCCGAATGGTGGGAACACGACCGGCGAATATTCCATCGGATATAGAAAAAGCCCTGTCGGTTTGGATGCGTCCAAGCCGACAAGGCGGATACGGCACGAATCAGGCGCCCAGATACGCCTTGCGCACCTGCTCGTTGTTGAGCAGTTCCTTGGCGTCGCCTTCCATCGTGATACGGCCGGTTTCCAGCACGTATGCGCGGTCGGCGATCGACAGCGCCATCTTGGCGTTCTGCTCGACCAGCAGAATCGTGATGCCCTGCTCGTGCAGCTTGCGGATGATGGAGAAGATCTCCTTGACGAGCTTCGGGGACAGGCCCATGGACGGCTCGTCCATGAGGATCGTCTTCGGATGGCTCATCAGCGCGCGGCCCATCGCCAGCATCTGCTGCTCGCCGCCGGACAACGTGCCGGCCTTCTGGTTACGGCGTTCCTTCAGACGGGGGAACAGGCCGTAGACCATGTCGAGGTCCTTCTTGAGGTCCGACTGGTCCTTCAGGCTGAACGCGCCCATCTCCAGGTTCTCTTCGACGCTCATGCGTGTGAAGACGTGGCGCCCTTCCGGAATGTGCGCCATACCGAGGGTCACGATCTTGTTGTTGTGGGTTTTCAGCAGATCCACTCCGTTGTACATCACGGAACCGGATTTCGCCGGTACCAGACCGGTGATGGTGTGCAGCGTGGTGGTCTTGCCTGCGCCGTTCGCGCCGATCAGGGACACGATCTCGCCGGCGTTGACGGTGAAGCTGATGTCCTTGACGGCTTCGATGGCACCGTATGAAACGGAAAGGTTCTTGACTTCCAGCATCAGGCTTCCTCGCTTTCGTGCTTGGCATCGTCGCTGTCGGTATCGTCGTCGGAGCCAGGTATGCGGAGATGACCTGCGGGTTGTTGGCGATCTCCTCCGGCGTGCCGGCGGCGATGGTGCGTCCGTAGTCGAGCACCTGGATGCGCTGGCAGACGTTCATCACCAGGCTCATGTCATGCTCGATCAGCAGGATGGCGATGCCGAAGCGGTCGCGGATGGTGTTGATGCAGTTGAGCAGGTCCTCGGTCTCCGTCGGGTTCATGCCTGCCGCCGGCTCGTCGAGCAACAGCAGTTTCATGCCGGTGGCGAGGGCGCGGGCGATTTCCAGCTTGCGCTGGGCGCCGTACGGCAGGTTCGCCGCTTCGGTTTCGGCCAGGCCTTCTAGTCCGAAGATCTTGAGCAGGTCGATGGCTTTGGCGTGCATCTCGCGTTCCTGCTTCCAGAATTTCGGCGTGCGGAAAATCGCGCCGCCCATGTGGTAGCTGAACGATTCGTTGAACGCGACCAGCACGTTCTCCTCCACGGTCATCTGGCCGAACAGGCGGATGTTCTGGAAGGTTCTGGCGATGCCGGCGCGCACCACCTGATATGTCTTCTTGCCGTTCATGCGTTCGCCGTCCAGGAAGAACTCGCCTTCCGTGGCTGGTACACGCCGGTCAGCAGGTTGAACACGGTGGTTTTGCCGGCGCCGTTCGGGCCGATCAGGCCGACGAGCTCGCCGGAGTTGATGGTCATGTTGAAGTCGGATACGGCTTTGAGGCCTCCGAAGGTGATGCCGAGATGTTCGGCTTTCAGGATGGGCTCGCTCATGCCTGCGCTCCTTGGTGTCGGCGGCCGTCTCGACGGTTTCGTCCGTCTTGGCGGTGTCCTTGGCTGCCTTGGCGGTGGATTCAGCCTGCTTCGACTTGCCGTGCGCCTTGACCTTCATCGGGTAGAACAGCTTGTTGATGGTCTTGGTCAGGGAGAATTCCCAGTTGCCGAAGATGCCCTGCGGGCGGAAGATCATGATGAGCACCAGCGCCACCGAGTACACGAGCATGCGGTAGGTGGAGAAGGCGCGCAACAGCTCCGGCAGGATCGTCAGCGCGATGGCGGAGACGATGGAACCTGTCAGCGAGCCCATGCCGCCGAACACGACCATGATCACGTAGTTGATCGATTGCAGCCATCCGGCCATCGCGGGGTTCAGCGAGCCGATGTACTGGGCGAAGATGCCGCCGGCGATGCCCGCGAAGAACGCGGAGATAGCGAACACGAGCACCTTCATGTAGGTGATGTTGATGCCGGACGCGCTTGCCGCGATCTCGTCGTCGCGGATGGCCTTGACGGCACGGCCGTAACGGGAGCGGGCGAACATGAACAGCAGCACGACGGTGACGACGGTGATCCAGAACACGACGTACAGGTTGGCGAGTCGGTCGATGCCGATCAGCGCCTGGCCGGCCGCGCCCTTGTCGAGGCCCATGCCGCCGGCGACCTTCAGGTTCTGGATGATCACGCGGATGATTTCGCCGAAGCCCAGCGTGATGATGGCGAGGTAATCGCCATGCAGACGCAGTGCCGGAATGCCGACCAGGATGCCGAAGATGCAGGCGACCACGCCGCCGGCGAGCGTCGTCAGCAGGAATCGCAGCGTCGGATCCATCGCAACGCCGTTGGCGACGAGCAGCTTGCTCAGCAGGGCCGCGCTGTACGCGCCGATCGCTTCGAAGCCGCAGCAGCCCAGCGTCAGCTGGCCGAGCACGCCGATGGTGAGGTTCAGAGAGGTGGTCATGATGATGGCGATGCAGCTTGTCATCATGATGCCCTTGATGTAGGTGCTGGCCATGCCGGATTCGCATACACCCATCAGAATGCCGAACAGCACGACGATGCCGACCGCGCACATCAGATAGGACTGTTTGGTGGAAAGCATTGATTTCTTCATGAGGTCACACCTTCTCGGTTTCCGGTTCGCCCATCAGCCGGACGGCTTGACCAGGAGCACGATGATGAGGATGCCGAACACAATGGCGTCGGAGAACGCGGACGTGATCACACCGCCGGTGATGGTGCCGATGTACGCCTTGGTCAGGCTTTCGACCACGCCGATCACCAGACCGCCGACCATGGCGCCCGGGATGGAGCCGATGCCGCCGAGCACGGCCGCGACGAAGGCCTTCAGGCCCAGCATCGCGCCCATCATCGGGGACACCTGCGGATAGGAAACGCAGTACATCAGCGATGCGACGGCGGCGAGGCCCGAACCGATGGCGAACGTGAGCGTGATGGTGGAGTTCACGTTGATGCCCATCAGGATCGAGGCCTCCTTGTCTTCGGAGACCGCGCGCATGGCCTTGCCCTGCTTGGTGTAGGTGACGAACAGCTGCAGCGCGACCATGATGATCACGCCGAGCACGATGGTGATGATGGTCGCGCCGTCGATCTTCAGCTTGCCGATCGCCAGCGTCGGAATCTGGATGATGGTGGGCACGGTCTGGTAGTCGGCGCCGAAGATGGCCTGGGAGCCGTTCTCCAACAGAAGGCTCATTGCGATTGCGGTGATGAGGCCGTCATGCTGTTGCCCTTTTCACGAACCGGCTTGTATGCGGCCCTCTCCACGATGACGCCCACCGCCACGCACATGAGGATTGCGGGGATGACGGCCACCCATGCGGGCAGGCCGAACGCGACGATCGCCGGAATGGTAAGCATCAGCACGTAGGAGCCGACCATGATGAAATCGCCGTGTGCGAAGTTGATCAAACGAATGATGCCGTACACCATGGTGTAGCCGAGTGCCACGAGCGAGTACACGCTGCCGATCTTCAGACCGTTGAAGATCTGACTGATGAACATGATGATCTGATCGCCCATCATTCCTCCTTTCAAAAGTTGATGATGCCGGACTTTTGACATAACCGTCCGGCTTGGCCGCTGAAGAAGCCCAGCGGCTGAATATGGTTATTTTCGTCTTGATACGCGAAAGGGAGAGAACCGGTTTCCCGGTCCCCTCCTCTTCACAGATTCAGCCTTCAGGCAAGCGACGCTCACTTGGCAGGCTGAATGGTGGTCTTGTACTGCGGCTTGCCGTCCTTGAGCTCAAGCACGACGACGGACTTCTTCGGGGAGCCCTTCTTGTCGAGCGTGAAGTTGCCGGTCACGCCTTCGAAGCTCATGCCGGCGATGGCGTTGCGCACGGACTCGCGGGTGGCGTTCTTGCCGGCCTTCTCGATGGCCTGCTTCATCATGTACACGGAGTCGTAGCCCAGTGCGGTGAAGGTGTTCGGATCGGCGTTCTTGTTGGCCTTCTTGTAGGACTTGATGAAGTCCTGCACCTTGGCGTTGGAGGTGTCGTCCGGAGAGTAGTGGGTGGTGTAGAGCACCTTGTTGTACAGCGACTTGTCGTCGGTCATCTTCAGGCCGTCGTAGCCGTCAGGACCCATCACATAGCCCTTGTAGCCGACGGAGCGGGCCTGCGGGATGATGTACGGGCCAGCGACGGAGTAGTAGTACGGAGCGTACAGGAACTCGGCGCCAGCGGCCTGGATCTTCTGCAGCTGGGAGGAGTACTCGGTGTCGTCGGCGCTGGAGGAGTTCTCTTCGGCCACGACGTCAAGGCCGGCCTTCTTGGCGGCAGCGGCGAAGGCCTTGCCCACGCCGGAGGAGTACGGATCGCCGGTGCCGTACAGCACGGCGACCTTCTTGACCTTCAGGGTCTCGGCTGCGAACTTGGCAGCGATCTCACCCTGGTAGGAGTCCTTGAAGCAGGTGCGGAACATATAGCCACCGGTCTCGATGGAGTCGGAGGTGGCGGCCGGTGCGATGGCCGGCAGCTTGGACTGGTCGGCCAGCGGAGCCACGGCCGCGGTGGTGGAGGAGATGGTCGGGCCGACCACGCCGAGCACGCTGTTGTCGCCGGCGAGCTTGTTGAAGGCGTTGGAGGCTTCGGTGGCGTCGCCCTTGTCGTCCATGGACTCGAGCTTGACCTTCTTGCCGTTGATGCCGCCCTTGGCGTTGATCTCATCCACAGCCAGCTTGAAGCCGGCGACCTCGGCCTCGCCGTATGCGGCGGCGGTGCCGGAGTTGGTGGTGACGGAGCCCAGCGTGATGGTATCGCTGTTGGCCGCGCTACCGTTGGAGCTGCTGGAATCGTCCATGCTGCCGCCGGAGCAGGCAGCGAGGGACATCGACATTGCGCCTGCCGCGATCAGGGCGACGCACTTGGCGGAGAACTTCGCGTTCATTCCGTTCTTCCTCTTTTCTTGAAAACGCTGCACATTCCTTTCAACGCGCACCTTGGAAAAAATCATGTTCATCTCAACCCCCGTGCGCGGAACCACGGCGACCACTCATGACGGACGCCCGTTCTCTCTCTGTGCATTCCGATTGTTCTTTATAGCCTGACGGATGGCGGCCTGCATAAAATGTTCTTATAGTGAGACTCAACTTCTGGTTATATCCCCGTCAGCATGGCGCAAAAGAATATAAGTTACTGTGCCGGCTGTTTTTCCGCCGTCAGATAACGTGGCCGTCCGGTGTAGTCGTTATGCACGGTAACGTCGACGAAGCCGCAGGTTCGTGCGAAGGCGGCAAGCCGCTCCCCCTGCGTGATGTCGTGCTCCATCACCATAAGTCCATCCGCGCGAAGCAGTTTCGCCGCGCGTGCGATGATGCGTTCCGGAATGAGCGTGCCGTCCGCCGAACCGCCGTATAGCGCCAGATCGGGGTCGTAATCGCGCGCCTCGGGCTGTTCGGGAATGTCGGCAAGCGGCACGTACGGCGGATTGGTGAGCACGATGTCGATGGTGCCGTCAAGTTGGCTTAGCGTCGGCATTTGCGTGGCGTCGGCGATGTCCAGATGATAATTGCCGGCGATTGCGGAATACCGTTTCGCGGTCTCGTCGAGGTTGCGCCGCGTCCACTCGGCGGTCGTAGCGCTTTTCTCGACGGCCCACACCTCGCTGCCCGGCACTTCCGAAGCGAAGGCGAGCCGATCGCACCGCTGCCGGCGCACAGATCGACCACTTTGGCGCGGTACATGCCGTTTCTGGTGGCCCAGTCGACGCCTTCCTGCACGACCAGTTCGGTTTCCGGACGTGGAATGAACACGCCTGGACCGACTTTCAAATCAAGGTAGCGAAACGGCGCGTGGCCGGTGATGTGCTGCAACGGCTCGCGTTTGACACGACGGGCCAGCATGGTCTGGAAACGTTCCATCACCGGTTCCGCGTCTTCTTTTTCGGCCAGACGTTCGACGCCATCGCCCATGAGCATGGCTTTGTCCACGTGCTGCAGGTCCGTATGGAACGCTTCGGCGAGCAGCAGTTTGGCGTCGTGCTGCGGAGTGTCGACGCCCGCCGCACGTAGTTCGTCCGCGGCGGAACGCACCGTTTCGAATACCGTCGCCACCCAATCGCCTTACTTCTGGTTGGCGAGACGATCGGCTTCGTCCGCCTGGATGTCGCTGTCGATCACGGCCTGCAGATCGCCGTCAAGCACGGCGTCGAGGTTGTACGCCTTGTAGTTCGTGCGATGGTCGACGATGCGGTTTTCCGGGAAGTTGTACGTGCGGATACGTTCCGAACGGTCCAGCGAGCGCACCTGGGAATGGCGCATATCGGCGGCCTCGGCGGCCTCCTGCTCGTGTTTCATGGCCAGCAGGCGGCTCTTCAGAACGCGCAGTGCCGCCGCGCGGTTCTGGATCTGGCTCTTCTCGTCCTGCATGTTCACGGTGATGCCGGTGGGGATGTGCGTCATGCGGACCGCGGAATACGTGGTGTTCACGGACTGTCCGCCGGGGCCGGAGCTCATGAAGATGTCGATTTTGAGGTCTTTCGGATCGATTTCGATCTCATCGTCGTCCTCGTCGGCTTCCGGGAAGACGATCACGCCGGCGGCGGAAGTCTGGATACGTCCCTGCGATTCGGTGACGGGGATGCGCTGCACGCGGTGCACGCCGCCTTCGTACTTGAGGGAAGCCCACACGCCGTCCTCCGGCGCCGGAGTGCCTTTGGCGCGGATGGCCAGCTGCACGTCCTTGACGCCACCCAGCTCGGTGGTGTTCTCGCTTTGCACGGTGACCGACCAGCCGCGCTTTTCCGCGTATCGCATGTACATACGCAGCAGGTCGCCGGCGAACAGCGCCGCTTCCTCACCACCGGTGCCGGCCTTGATCTCCATGATCGTGTCACGCGCGTCATCGGGGTCACGCGGAATCAGCGCGGTGCGCAGCTTCTCTTCGGCTGCGGGCAGCTCGCCTTCCAACCGCTTGGCCTCTTCGGCGAAATCGGGATCTTCGGACGCCATCTCGCGGGCCGCCTCCAGATCGTCCTTCACCTGCTTGTATGCGGTGTAGGCGGAGACGATGGCACCCAGTTCGGCGTGGCGCCGACCCAGCTTGCGCATCTTGTCGGGATTGGATGCGACCTCCGGCTCGGCCATCTGCTGTTCGATATTGTGGTATTCCTCAAGCGCGGTGACGGCCGCGGGGAATTGTTCGTCTGCCAATGTACGCCTTTTCTTCGTATCTGCGCTTCAGCGGAATCACTCGTCGCTGAACCTTACTCAACCTGTCCATCATATAAGGTGGCGCGGAAGTGCGGTCGCCGGAGGTGGGCGACGGCACGTCAGTAACGAAAAACGCCAGCCCACGAATGGACTGGCGTTTTCATTGCCTAAGCAATAAGACTCACTTGGCCTTCTTGCCGTAACGCTTCTCGAAGCGAGCCACGCGGCCACCGGTGTCGAGGATCTTCTGCTTGCCGGTGTAGAACGGGTGGCAGTTGGAGCACACGTCGACGGTCATGTGATCGCCGTTGTAGGTGGAACGGGTGACGAAGGTGTTGCCGCAAGAGCAGGTGACCTGCACTGCGTGGTAATCAGGATGGATACCCTGCTTCATAGTTTGTCTCCTAGAGATTCGGGGGACCCGGGTCGCATTGCCCCGATGGCAAGGCGTGAACCGGATAACCTTATGGAGTGTAGGCGATGGCCGGGACACGGTATGCGCCGTCGCACGCAGGGCGTACGGACCGCAATCCGCGGATATGCAAAGGACCCGCCGCTTCCGGCAGGTCCGCATGTGCCCTCGCTGGGACTTGAACCCAGGACAAACACCTTATAAGGGTGCTGCTCTAACCAACTGAGCTACGAGGGCAACGGGAGGAAGTATACCCCAACCTCTGCCCGATTGCGGCAGCGTCGACAGATGACCATTGGAAGACCGACGGCAACACGCCAGCAAATCGTTATTTATAAGTTTATAAATAACGTGCTAACCTATTAATTAAATCAATGGACGATATACCCATACAGTACACCTCGTCACAGCCATTTCACCGACGAAAGGACACCCATGCGCTACGGTCATTTCGATGATGCCGCAAAGGAATACGTGATTGAAACCCCGGCGACTCCCCTGCGTGGATCAACTACCTTGGCAACGAGGACTTCTTCTCGCTGATTTCCAACACCGGCGGCGGCTACAGCTTCTACAAGGACGCCAAACTACGCCGCGTCACCCGCTACCGGTATAACAACGTGCCGGCAGACAACGGCTCCCGCTGCTATTACCTGAGCCTGATGGACTCCGATTCCGCCGATGCCAAGCCGGTCGAAACCTGGTCGCCGACCTTCCTTCCGTGCAAGACCCCGCTTGATTCCTACAAGTGCCGTCAAGGCATCGGCTACACCGTGTTCGAAGCTTCCAAGCGAGGCATCGAATCCAAGCTCACCGCCTTCGTGCCGCTGCACACCAATGCGGAAATCAATCGGCTCGACGTGACGAACACCACCGACGAGCGGCCGTCATCGACGTGACCGGCTCCGTGGAATGGTGCCTGTGGAATGCCGTGGACGACTCGTCCAACTTCCAGCGCAACCTGTCCACCGGCGAGGTGGAGATCGAACGCGAAACCGATGCCACGCTGCTGTACCACAAGACCGAATTCAAGGAGCGCCGCAACCATTACGCGTTCTACGGCGTCAACGCGCCCGTCGTCGGTTTCGACACCAGCCGCGACGAGTTCCTCGGCCAGTTCAACGGCTGGGACACCCCGCAGGTCATCGCCGAAGGCAAGGCTCACGATTCCGTGGCGCACGGCTGGTTCCCGATCGCCGCCAACCGCGTGCGTCTGGAACTCCAGCCGGGCGAAACCGCATCGCTCGTGTTCATGCTGGGCTATATCGAAGTGGCCAAGGACCAGAAATGGGAGGATCCGAACGATCCGGCCAAGGTCGGCATCATAAACAAGAAGCCGGCCCATGAGCTGTTCCGCCGTTTCGCCACCGTCGAACAGGTCGAAGCCGCCTTGAAGGAGCTCAACTCCTACTGGTCCGAACTGCTGACCACCTACAGCGTCGATTCCGGCGACGAAAAGCTCGACCGTATGGTCAACATCTGGCACCAGTACCAGTGCATGGTCACGTTCAATATGTCCCGTTCCGCCTCCTACTACGAGTCGGGCATGGGACGCGGCATGGGCTTCCGCGATTCCAACCAGGACCTGCTTGGCTTCGTGCATCTCATTCCGGAACGCGCACGCGAGCGCATCATCGACATCGCCTCCACCCAAATGGAGGACGGTTCCGCATGGCACCAGTACCAGCCGCTCACCAAGAAGGGCAATGCGGACATCGGTGGCGGCTTCAATGATGATCCGCTGTGGCTCGTGGCCGGCGTGTACGCGTATCTCGCCGAAACCGGCGACGTGAGCATTCTGACCGAACCGGCGACGTTCAACAACGTCGAGGGCTCCGAACAGCCGCTACTTGAGCACTTGCGCCGTTCAGTGAACTTCACCATTACGCATAAGGGCCCCCATGGCATTCCGCTCATCGGCCGCGCCGACTGGAATGATTGTCTGAACCTCAACTGTTTCTCCGATACTCCGGGCGAAAGCTTCCAGACCGTGGAGAACAACGACACCGGCGTCGCCGAATCCGTGTTCATCGGCGGCATGTTCGTGCTGTACGGCAGCCAATATGCCGACATCCTCGAGCATTATGGACGTCTGGCCGGCATGTCCGACGCCGAAATCGCGTCCGAGGCGGCCAGCGTGCGCGCCGAAATCGGCCAGGTTTCCAAGGCCGTCAAAACCGCCGGCTGGGACGGCGAATGGTTCGTGCGCGCCTACGACGCTACTCGCGCAAGGTCGGCACGCATGAGGACACCGAAGGCCAGATCTACATCGAACCGCAGGGCATGTGCGTGATGGCCGGCATCGGCTCGATGACGGCAAGGCGCAGCAGGCGCTGAAGTCCGTCAAGGAACGCCTGACCTGCGATTGGGGCACCGCCATCCTCGCACCCGCCTACTCCACCTACCGCATCGAATTGGGCGAAATCTCCTCCTATCCGCGCGGATACAAGGAAAACGGCGGCATCTTCTGCCACAACAACCCGTGGATCTCCATCGCCAACGCCATCGCCGGCAATGACGACGAGGCATTCGCCGTCTACCAGCGCAACTGCCCGGCGTATGTCGAGGACAAGTCCGACGTGCGCAAGGTGGAACCGTACGTCTACTGCCAGATGGTGGCCGGTCCCGAGGCAGCGACCCCGGGCGAGGGCAAGAACTCCTGGCTGACCGGCACCGCCGCGTGGACGTTCGTGGACGTGTCGCAGTATCTGCTGGGCGTGCGACCGACGCTCGACGGCCTGGCCATCGAACCGCATCTGCCGGAACGGTTCGACCAGCTGACCGTGACGCGCGTGTTCCGCGGCGTGACCTACCGCATCGCCATGAAGCGCACCGGCGAGCGCACGGTGAGCGTCGACGGAGCGAAGATTGGCGGTAATGTGGTTCCCGCTTTGAGCGATGCCAAATCCGTCGATGTCGAGGTCACGTTCTGATGTGAGCATCAGAACGTGCTCACAAACGGGGCGGGCCTACACTCTCCTCAACATGAACATGGATTGCCGGAGCATCTTGCATATAGGTTGTTCCGGCGATCTCCATCGGTTTCCTGCAACCTTGTGGAAGGCAGGAACCGATCAGAACAGTGCGAATCCGTGTGCCGCATAGAAGGCCGCATGGATTCGCACACACAATCCGTCTAAGGTAGCGATATGCAGTATTGTGAAGACATCATCACCGGCATCGATGGCAGTGAGGCCACGTTCGTCCGGTACGTTCTCGACAACAGCGAGGAGATCGATCCCAAACGTCAACGCCCCAGCGTTCTGGTGATTCCGGGCGGCGGCTATGCCATGACCTCCGACCGCGAGGCCGAACCGATCGCCATGCAGTTCCTCGCGGCCGGATGCAACGCGTTTGTGCTGCGCTATTCCGTCGCGCCATCCGTCTTCCCCACGGCTTTGCTGGAAGCCGCGGAAGCAGTGCAGCGCATACGCGCGCATGCGGACGACTGGCATTGCGACCCCAGTAAGATCGCGGTAATCGGATTTTCCGCAGGCGGTCATCTTGCGGCCAATCTTGCGACCACGGCGGGTGACGACACCATGCGGGCACATGGCTATGACCCTGACGCGGTGCGCCCGAACGCATTGATGCTCGGCTACCCGGTGATCACTTCAGGCCCGCTCGCGCATCGTGGCAGCTTCGACTGTCTGCTTGGCGACAACAGCGATAATCAGGTGGCGTTGGACGCGGTGTCCATCGAACGGCATATCGACGCGAAGACGCCGCCCGTATTCGTATGGCATACCATCACCGACGATTGCGTACCGGTCGAGAACACGCTGATGTTGGTCGATGCCTGCAAGAAGGCCGGCGTGCCGGTCGAGGCGCATCTGTTCCCCCAAGGCGGGCATGGTCTGGCGCTTGGCACTGCGGAAACGGCGTGGCAGGGGGTTAATGGCATCGAGCCATGCGTCCAGCAATGGCCGGTGTTGGCCAACGCGTGGCTACGGCGACTCTTCGCCTAGAGCCAGAGGGCGTAATAGTATTGGATGGTTTTATGAGGGACACGATGAGCAGGGGTGTAAGGAGCTGGCTATGAGCGTCGCGGCATGGGATGGATTCCTGAATGACCAGAGCAACTGGCCGGCCGCCTCACGCATCGGCAACGCTACGGGGGCCACTACCGCCAGGGACACGCTGGGCGACAAGACCTTCGTCAAACGCAAGCGTATGAGTCAGGAGGAACGCCACCTGCAAATCCTGCAGGCCGCCGTCAAAATCATCGCCACCAAGGGGTTCTGGGGCATGTCGTTGCAGAACATCTCCGACGAGCTGGGCATCACCGAGGCGGCGTTGTACCATTACATCTCCTCGAAGGACGATCTGCTCAACATGGTGCTGTCGGAATGCTACGACACCATCGATGCCGACGAATACAACGCGGTGACGGCCGCCATCGTCGACGCCGACGGGCACCGCGTCTACTACTACCCGCGCTATTGCCTGAACATCGTGCTGTACAATCTGCAGCGCCCCGAGCTCGTGCAGCTGTATTCGGTGCTGAACGGCGAGCGCTGAACCCCTCGCACCCGGCCCACGATTTCTTCATCGGCCGCCATTTGCGCCAATGGGAGATGATTTGCTCGATGAACTGGCTGCTGCCGCCGGACGTGGACGAGGAACGGTTCTACGACCTGTACACCCTGGCGATGAGCGCCATGGACGGTCTGCAGTACCGTTGGCTGGGTGACAATTCGATGAATCTGCTGGAGCAATGGATGAGCATCTCCGACATCATCTTCCCCGATAGCGAATGGCAGGGCTTCCGCGACCCCTCGGAGCACGACCCGAAGAACGAATCCTGCCTGCTGCCGCTTACCTTGTCGGCACGGCAGTAGCTCTGACCCCGAAGATCAGCAGAGCATTACAGCGGAAGATCGATATCGACCGCCCACCGCTCTTGTGCATATTCGCCATCGGCGGGGCCGTTCACGGGAAGCGGACCCGCCGATTTTCGTATCGGAAGCATCCGCGACTAGCGGATCGGCACCTTCTCCATGCCTTCGACCTCGGTTTCGAAGCGTAGTAGGCTCCGATCAGACCGGCGTTGTTGGTGTGCCGGCAGCGCTTGACAACCGTGTGGAAATCGCTCCACTGCGGGATCTTGTCGAGCGCCGCATTGACCAGCGGCAGCAATTGCTGTTCACGGCAGATGCCACCGCCCAGCAGCACGCATTCGGGGTCGGCCACGGCGACGATGTTGAAAATGCCGATGGAAGATAGTCGATCCACCGGTCCACGATCTTGCGCACACGCGCTCATCGAGACGATGGAACAGGGTGGCCGGCACGATGGAGCCTGTCGGCACGTCGAATTCCTTGGCGTACTCCTCCGCCAGCACGATGGTCGACAGGTAATCCTGCATGGTGTGGAATCCACCGGTCTCATAGTTCGGGATCATCATGCCCAGCTCGCCTGCACGCCAATCCTTGCCTCGGCGGATCCTGCCGTCCAGGAACAACGCACCGCCCACACCGCTGTCGATGGTGATCAGCGCAAAATCGTCGAGTTTGACGGCGTTGCCGCTCAGCTTCTCCGCCATTGCCGCGCAGTTGGCGTCGTTCTCCATCCATGTGGGGATCGGGTCGTCAAGATAGCCCTGCAGTTTTCTGCCGATTTCATGGCCGTACAGTATGCTTAGCGCGCCGGCGGTAACGGCGACCTGCTTCTCCGTGTCGATGAAGCCGGGCACGCTTATGGCGATGCCGTCAAGAGGGGCACGCTGCTTGGAAACAATATGCGCGAGCGCCTGGTAGAAGGGCTCCTCGCCGTCGACCGGAGTCGCGATAGTACCCGGAATGCCCATGCGCCCGTCCTCGAACACCACGTATCGGGTGAAGAACGTTCCGATTTCGAACGCAAGGATGCGCTTCTTTGCAGTCATATCGTTATCTAACCCATCTTTAATAAAATCCTGCCTTGGTACAGTATAGCGTTCCCGCCCATACTTAAGCGCTTCCGCCCCATCCCCCGATACGCTCAGCCAACACCCCTTTGCGTACCACCAATGCAATGGCGGAATCGAAGTGCGTCATAGCATATTCGTCTGCCATTGTGCAACATATGCCATAACAACTTGTCAATATTTATCGATACGGTTGCCTATTGGAGGCTCTTGCAATACACGCTTTTATGACTCCCGCCGCTTACGGCGGGCAGCCCCCTAGATGCCCCCATCAATGACGTTTTCCACGTCGCGCGAAGACAGGAGAAATAGATGAGAAACAAGGCAATCGCATGCCTTGGCGCAATCGTCGCTTGCGCAACGGCTCTCGCCGGAATCCCGGCCACCGCCATGGCGGACGACTCCGCCGGCCTGACTCCCCAATACACCTACAATTCCCAGAACGATAACGGCATGACCTTCGAAAAGGTCAGCCACGCCGATCAGGGCCTGAGCCAGGCCGATGGCGTGGTCGATTACACCGGCGACGGCACCATCGCCCCCTATACCGCCGGCCTGAGCACCACCGGCAACGGCGACCGCGGCCAGTCCTACAGCTATGCGGCAGCATCCTCCGGCGACTGGGTCTACATCGGCACCATGTACGGCGGCCTCGGCGTGCAGGCCATTCTGAACCGCGATATGACAAGCCTCGGCCTGACCTCCAAGCAGGCCACCGCACTCATCCAGACCATGTACGCGGGCAACATGTACCTTGGCGAACCCGACGGCAAGAGCGCCGGCGGCATGCTGTTCAAGTTCAATGTGAAGACCGGCAAGACCAAGATCCTCATGTCCAAGAGCACCGGCATCGACGGAGGCAAGGGCGTGATCCCGACCTTCCGCAGCGCCTTCAAGATGAACGGCAAGCTGTACTTCGAGGGCATGGTCATGGACACCAACAACAAGGATCTCACCCAGCAGGAGATCCAGACCGCCATGGCCTATCAAAACGGATTCCCGTGCATCTACGAAGTCGACCCGGCCAACAACGACAAGCTCACCAAGGTGTATGACAGCGTCGACGTGGATGGCTTCCGTTCCCTGGTCAAGGGCAACGTGTTCACCTCCACCCGTGCCATCGGCTCCTTCGGCAATACGCTGATCGCCGGCGACCTCAAGCCGACCGCGGACGGCAAGGGCAAGGCGCTGCTTGTGGCATCCAAGACCCCGTCCGATCCGAACTCCTACAAAGTGATCGCCGACATGGCGAGCTTCGACAACCTGCCCGCCATCCACCGACAGGATGTCAACGGCGGCGGCGGTATCTATCAGGTGCAGGAGTTCAACGGCAAGCTGTACGTCGTGGTCTGCACCGGCGACACCAGCACCCTGAACGAAGAGACCGGAACCATGCGCTCCTTCGCCATTTACGTGGGCGAGAACAAGGGCGATTCCACCAACAAGGCCGATTGGACCTGGCGTCCGCTCGTAGGCGACACCGCCAAGGGCGCCAAGTACTACTACGGTCTTGACAAAAGCCGTGTGAGCGCCGGCGCCTGCACCCTGCAGGTCTACGGCGACCACTTGTACATCGGCGACTACAACGACGTGTCCAGCGCACTGCAGGGCTTCGTCACCAAAAGCAACTTCGTAACCCAAGCCACCAACCTCGAACAGTCCGTCAACCTATACCGCATGGACAAGAACGAGAACGTCGAGATGCTCGTGGGCGACAAGAACGACACCTTCCCGAAGGGCGGTTCCACCGGTCTGGGCAGCGGCTACGACAACCACATGAACCAATACACCTGGCAGACCACCGTTCACGAGGGCAAGATGTACCTGTCCACCATGAACACCACCACCTTGCTGGAACCGATCGCACAGTTCACCAACGGTGACATTCTCAACATGAACGAGAAGGATTGGAACAACACCGTCCACTACCTGCGCGTGTTCCTGCGCCTGCTGTGGGGCATGGGCCCGACCGACCCGGCTTCCGCCATCGCCACGCAGAGCAACGATCAGAACGCCAAGGTGACCACCCAGACCATGCCGTCCACCGACAATCCGGAGGCGCTGGTCGACTGGGCCCGCATCCAGGCCGGCAAGGACGCCTCCGCCGCGCAGCCGCAGACCACCGACGCCAAGTCCGTCTCGTCCGCCAAGCCGATCAGCCTGACCGCCGCCCAGACCAAGGAACTGGTCGACGGCATCAAGGACGGCAGCATCGTTCCGGGCAGCCTGGCAGCCTCCGGCTCCTCCGATGAGGCCTCGCAGCTCTTCGACATCAACAACGAGCTGGACAACCTCGGCTCCCAGCTGTCCGACAAGGGCTCCGCCGATTTCGCCAACAACTACGGCGAAGTCACGGACGCGTTCTTCAGCATCGCCGACATCATTCCCGACAAGTTCAAGGGCCTGTACGAGATGCTGGTCAAGCTGACCAGCAAGGCCAACCTCAAGGCCTACGCCAAGTCCCTGCCGTACCTGGCCAAGTCCAAGCGCGGCTTCAACCTGTTCGAGATCACCGACCGTTCCGCCGCGAATGAGGGCGTGACCGTCGGCACCGTTACCGACAACGGCTTCGGCGACCCGTTCAACCACGGTCTGCGCATCTTCTGCGACACCGACGACTACATGGTGGTCGGCACCGCGAACCCGTTCTACGGTACCCAGCTGTGGCGCGTGCGCAATACGCAGTACGCCGTGAACGTCTCCGCGACCGAAGGCGGCTCCGCCTCCGCGGATGTCGAGCGCGCGGCCAAGGGCAGCAAGGTCACGCTGACGGCCACCGCGAACAAGGCTACCACTTCAAAGAGTGGAACGTGCTGAAGGGCAACGTCTCCATCGAGAACAACGCCTTCGAGATGCCTGACGGCAGCGTCTCCATCCAGGCTGTGTTCGAAAAGGACGCTGTTGAACCGACGACGCCAACGACCCCGGCAAAGCCTGCCACAGACACGAAGCCATCCACAACACCGACCGGTGTCACGTCCACCCCTTCGACCGGCTCCTCCGTGCTCGGCATGGCGGTCGCCGCGGCTGTGGCACTGATTGCAGGCGCCGCGATTCTGCTGAAGAAGAAGCAGGCGTGATGATGACCGGCGGTGTGATCGCAGCCACCCGATGAACGCGGAACGGCGCCATACCACCGGTTCCTGACGAAGAAGGCCGATGTCCATCAAGGGCATCGGCCTTCTTCATATTCGGCTTCGTCGAGTGGAGTCGTTCCGCTCCGTCTAACGTGGTCTACAGCATTGCGATCACCGCAACGCAATCACATCCACGCCATACGGCTTAAGCTCGATCAGATCGTTGATGACGGTGCCGGTCAGCAGCTCCGTGCCACCGTTGAGTTCGCTGAGGCACAGACGCTTGTCGGCGGCGCTGTTGTTGATGAGGAACGCGTAGCGGGTGCCGCCATCGCCATAGCGCACGGACAGGCTGACATCCTCCGGGGTATCAAGCGACTTCAGATCCAGCTCCTTGATGATCGGAGCCATGAACGCGCTCATGCCGGTCTCGTCCAACGGAGTGCCCACAAAATAGGCTTTGCCCTTGCCATACGCATTGACGGTGAGCGCGGAATGCCCAGCATAGAATTCGTCGCCGCCGTACGTAGCAAGACGCTCGGCACCTTCGCGATGAATAATGCTCGCCACGATCTCGCCCTTGGCATCAACCGTGCCGCCATGCACTTCGATGGTTTCGCCCGGCGCAAGCGCATCGATCTCTTCGACCCATACGCCCATAAGCCTGCGCAGCTTGCCCGGGTAGCCGCCTGGCACCACCAGATCATGCTCATCATGGATGCCGGCCATATAGCCGGTGATGAAGGTGCCACCATCCGCCACATAGGCTTCCAACGTTTCAGCCACACCAGGCAACACGGTGATCAGCGCCGGGGCGATGGCCAGATCATACTGGCTGAGCCGCGCAAGAGGCGTGGTGCTGGCGATCATATCCACCGGCACATTGCGACGCCACAACGCACGGTAGAAGCGATGAACCTCATTGGGATAGTTGAAGCCGGTGGTCGGGCCGACACAGCCTTCAAGCGACCAGTAGCTCTGCCAGTCGAACATGATGGCTACACGGGATTCGATGCGCGAGCCCATGATCCGCCTGCCGATGCGGTCCAGTTCCTCACCCAAGGCCGCGGTCTCCTTGAACACGCGGGACTCCTCGGTGCCGTCATGCGCGATGACCGCGCCATGGAATCGCTCGCAGCCGCCAAGGGACTGCTTCATCTGGAAGAACCGCACGGTGTCGGCGCCATGGGCCACGGCCTGCCAGCTGAGCTTACGCACTTCCCCCGGCTGCTTGACCTTGCAGAACGGGAACCAGTTCTGCTGGTTCGGGGTCTGCTCCATCAGCATGAACGGCTTGTTGCCGCCGATGCCGCGCATCAGGTCGTGGCACATGGCGGTGAAGCTCGGCGGGGTGTCCATGCCCGGATAGTTGTCCCAGCTGACCACGTCCATCTCCTTGGCCCACTCGAAGTAGTCGAGATCCTTGAACGTGCCCATGAGGTTCGTGGTGATCGGCGTGGTCGCGTCGTATTCGCGGATCGCGTCGCGCTCGTTCGTATAGCAGGCCAACTGCGCCTGGCTTTGGAAGCGGCGATAGTCCATCTGCAGCCCGGACACCACGCATTTGGCGTCGCTGATGCCGTCGCCGTAGCCGACGGGCGGGCACCACTCGCCCAATCGTAGATGGTGTGGCTCCAGAAATTGGCGCACCACGCCTTGTTGAGCGCTTCGATGAGCTCGTCCTGGCCCTACGGCAGGCGCATGTCGGTGCGGTCGCGGCCTTCCAGATCATGTTCGTGGTCGAGTCCGCCGATGAAGACCACCGGATCTCCGGCGGCCGCGTACGCGCGGGCTTTTGCCACGGCCTCGTCACGCAGTTCGCGCGCGCGATTCACGTCTTTGGCATCGGAACCCTTGGAATTCTCAAGGCTTTCCTCCTGCCAGCTTTCGTCCTGGTTGATCTGTTTGGCGTCGTAGCCGAGCGCGTATTCGATTTCGACGTTGCCGCCGAGCTCGCCGTTGAGGCCGAGCAGCGGGGATACTTCGTGCAGCGCTTTGATGACGGCCGAGCCGCCGCCGTTGGAGTGGATGCGGTCGGCGTTGGCACCGATGACCAGCAGACGGGTCATGTTGCGTTCGTCGAGCGGCAGCAGGTGCGCGTCGTTTTTCAGCAGCACGATGGATTCGCGGGCGATGTCCAATGCCTTCGCCGCGTGGTCGAGCGTCGCGTAACGGCCTGGTTTGCGGCTTGCGTGCGCGTCGCCGAGCATGTGCAGCGCGTCCATGACGGCGATCACGCGTTCGACTTTCCCGTCGACGTCGCTTTCCTTGACGTCGCCGTCTTCCACGGCTTTCTTCAGCGGGTTGGCGAAGTAGTAATCGTCGAAATTCGGCGTGACGGACAGTTCGATATCCATGCCGACTTCGGCGCTGGCTTTGGTGTCGCGCACCGCGCTCCAGTCGGAAACGACGAAACCGTCGAAACCGTATTCGTCGCGCAGGATGTCGTCGAGCAGCTGCTTGTGTTCGCAGCATTTGGTGCCGTTGACGAGATTGTAGGCGCCCATGACGGAGAGCACGCCGCCGTCTTGTACCGCCGCTTCGAAGGCCGGCAGGTAGATTTCGCGTAATGCCCGCTCGCTTACGGTCTCGTCAACGTCCAATCGGTCGGTTTCCTGGCTGTTGACCGCGTAATGTTTCGCGCAGGCGGCCACGTCGGATTCCTGCACGCCTTGGATGTAGGCCACACCTTGCGCGGCGGTCAGGACCGGATCCTCGCTCATGTATTCGAAATTGCGTCCGCACAACGGACTGCGTTTGATGTTGATGGAAGGGCCGAGAATCACGTCCTTGCCTCGGCCTCGGGCTTCCTCCCCCAATACTTCACCGGTCATGCGGGCCAGGTCGGGGTTCCATGTGGAGGCGACCGCCGAGCCGGACGGCAGGTAGGTCACATAGTCACGGGTGTTGTACAGCGGCGCCCAATTGTCGTTATGCAGTTCGGCGCGCACGCCCATCGGACCATCATCCATCCTGAGCGGCGGAATGCCCAGTCGTTCGGCGTTGCCGTTGCGGAACAGGCCTGCGGCGTGCACAATGGCGATTTTCTCGTCCAGCGTGAGTTGCGCCGTCAGTTCCCTGGCTTTGGTTTTGTTGGCTTCAGTAATTACGGTCATGCGTTTTTCTTTCGTTTCATTGCGATTCGACGGTGTGGAGATTCATCATCGAACGCGCTCCTCACGAAAGCATGGAGGAAAGTGGACATGGAAAAAGCGGAAAAGTTCCGACAGGCAAGAAGGAGACGACGACGTCCGTCGGAATATGCGGAACCGGAAGAGTTGCGGGACGTCGGCCCGGTTCGAAGAGTCCGACGCCCCTTGTTGGTTATGTGATTAGGCGAGGCGTTCCGGCCGAAGCGAAAACGCTCCAGCCGGAACGCCAGGAATTACTTGGCCTGCTTGACGATGTCCTTGCGGGCCTGGATCAGGTCCTTGGCGTTCTGCTGGTCGACCTTGAGACTTCCTTGTAGCCGAGGTTGTCGATCTTGGTGCGGGCTTCGTCAAGGGTCTTCTCGAACTTGCCCGCAGCGGTGATGGCCTGCCAGGAGGCGTTCACCGTTTCGGACTTGACGGAGCTGCGGGTGGCGGAAACCGTGGAATCCTCCTGTGGAGTGGTGTAGGACGCACCGGCTGCGATGGAGAGCTTGCCTGCCTTCTGCAGATAGTCGATGTCGTTGGTGGCGTTCTCCATGTGGGCGGACCAATCCTTGAACAGCTCGGTCTCATCCTGGTTGGACTTCCACAGCAGCGGGTTGTAGGCCTCGCCGGTGTTCGGGTCGATGTCGTTCTGAGACACGGCCTTGAAGTTCAGCTTAGAGTAGCCGTCATCGTAGCTGGAGCCGCCAAGCTTGGCGGAGACCTTCAGGTTGGCGTGGTCGCCGGTCATGGCCTGCTGGCCGAACTTGGTCAGGGTCGGGTTCTTGCCGTCCTTGTCGGTGGTGAAGCAGCCAGATCCTTCGGGCAGGCGGCGCCACCGGAGTTGGAGGAAGAGGCGTAGATGCCTTCCGGAGAATACATCCAGTCGATGAACTTGGCCAGACGGGCCTTGTTCTTGGCCTTGGAGCCGATGGCCACGATGGTGGCGCCATCACCGTCAGGCTGGAAGCCGTCGGAATAGACCTTCATGTTCTCAAGCGGAGCCAGCATGAAGCCGACGCCTTTGGCCTTGTTCTCGTCGGAGTTCATACGCGGCTTGCCCAGCCAGCTCCAGATGGACAGCATGGTCTTGCCGTTGGTGACCTTGGTCCGCATGGTATCCCAGTCCTGGGTGGTGGAATCAGGATCGACCAGCCCCATGGATTCGGCCTTGTTCAGGAACTCCAGGGCCTGCTGGTAGATGCCGCCCTCCTTGGTGGCGGGCTGCACGTCCTTACCGTCGGCGGAGATGAACACGGAACCCTGGTTGGTGTAGCCGAACCAGCTGCAGATGGATGCGGCGTTCTGCATCACATCGCCGTCCCGATCCTTGAACAGTGACATGGCGTAGATGTCGTCCTTGCCGGTATCCTGGCGAGCCCTGTCCTGCATCTGCTTAAGCACATTGAGCAGACCGTCGAGATCCTTGATCTGCGGGTAGCCGATCTCCTTGTAGATATCCCAGCGGATGTACGGTGCGGCAGCCGACTCGTTGCCTTCGCTCGGGTCGGTCGGAGACTGGGAGGAGACACCCTGAGGAACACCCCACACGCCATCCTTGCCGGCCTGCTTGGCGATGGACTTGACCGCGGAATCGTACTTCTTGACATTCTTCATGCTGGAGTAGTACGGGGTCATGTCTTCGATGAGCTTGGCCTTGACCAGCTTGTTCAGACGCCCGTTGCCGGTACCGACAATCACCAGATCGCCAAGGTTGCCGGAAGCGGAGCGAGTATCGAACACGGTATCGCCGCCGGACACGTTCGGCGCGATGATGTTCAGCTTGATGTTGAACTTGTCTTTGACGATCTTGGCGAACCAGCCGCTCTTTTGCAGACCCTGGCTGCTGGCCAGCGAGTCGAAGACCTCGACGGTCATTTCGGAACCGTCGTCCTTGGTGTCGGCACTGTTGCTGCCGCTGCCGCAGGCGCGAGCGACAGCAGCGTAGCAGCCGCAACGCCAGCCGCAATCGCGCGGGTGGTGATTTTCTTCAGTTCTATGCGGAAACCTCCTTGTATTCCTTCTTCTGATATTCAGTTATGGGGAAAAGAATCGTTGTGTTGTTAATCAGCCTTTAACCGCGCCCAGCATCATGCCCTTGACGAAGAAGCGCTGGAAGAACGGGTAGGTGAACATGATCGGCAGCACCACGATGACGGAAACCGTCATACGGATCGAGGTCGCGTCGCGGCGCTTGCCAGAGCGGCGACATTCGCCGAATTCGCCTTGGCCGCATTCGCCAGTGCGGACGCCTGGTTGATGTAGGTGTACAGCAGGTACTGCAGCGAGTAGAGCTTCGAATCGGTCATGTAGATCAGGGTGTCCTGGAAAGAGTTCCACTGGTTCACGGCCGAGAAGATGCCCACGGTCGCCAGAATCGGCGTGCACATCGGCAGGATGATGCGGGTGAACACGGTCAGCGTGCCGGCGCCGTCCATTTCAGCGGCTTCCTGCAGCGACGGCAGTGGCCGCAAAACCCTTGCCGCATCGGCGCTAAAGTATTGTTATTCCAACAAACTAAGTGCTCTTGGAGAGCTATTTATAATCTTATAAATAGGGCGTGTCGCACAATACGGCACAGTACTATCGGCAATAGCCGAACACATCATCGAGGAGGATTCATGCGGTTCAACATCAACGCGCCCTTCTGGCGTTTCATGGACACCCTGCTGCGTTTCGTCGGGCTTAATCTGGTCTACCTCATCACGCTGATCCCAAACGTCACCATCGGCCCGGCACGCGCGGCATTGTATTCCACAATGTTCGCCTATGACGAGCATGACGACATCCGCCTCGTCAAGGAATATCTCACCCGCTTCAAACGCGAGTTCAAACAGGGACTTGCGGCCTGGGTGCTCGTCGCCATCCTCGCCGCCGCCATCCTCTTCGGCCTGTCGTTCTGGAAGGCGTGGGATACCAACGCCTCCTACATACCGCTGATCCTTCTGGTCATCGCCGCCGTGGTCGTGGCGCTGTTCGCCGAATACGTCGCACCATTGCAGGCACGCTTCGCCAACACCACCGGCAGGCTCTTCTCGCTATCGGCGATGTTCCCCTGGCGAGCCTTCCCCTGCTCGCTCGTCCTCGTCGTCATCGACGTACTCGCGGCCGGCCTGTCATATTTCGTACCGTTCATACGCGTTCTCGCCATCCTCTTCGGCATCGCTGGGTGGCGTATGCGAAATCCCTCATTCTGCTGTGGGGCTTCAAACGGTATGGCGGAACGGGCAAAGTGGAGAATCCGCAATATGTCAATGCGCACGAGTGACGTTGCGGCGGCGCTCAGGAATCATGCTTTGTCGGTGATGAACGTCAGCGGATTGTCGATGAATTTGCGCAAGCCGACTTCCGCGGCACCGTACAACGCCGGATGGTCGGCCACCAACGGGATGGACACGCTCACCTGCATGTCCGACGCCCCCAAGACCTGCGATTCCAAACGGTTTTCGAGCGTTTCGTAGAAGAACGGCCCGAAATCGGTCCACCAACCGCCCAGCAGCACGGTATCGACATCGGCCAGATTCAGTGCGGAGCCGATGGCCGAGGCCAGCGCGTCGATGGCCCGTCCGACGGCCTCCACGGTCCGCACATCATGGGAATGCCATGCGTCCAACAGACGCTCCAGTGCCTCACCGCTCGAAGCCGCATTCTTTTCGGCCACCCCGGAAGCCTCGACCAGCGCGCGACGGCCAGCATACGTTTCCAAACATCCGCGTCGTCCGCATCCGCACAGCGGACCGTCTAAAGACACCGACACGTGACCGATCTCACCGGCGAAACCGTGGCTTCCCGACACGATCTCACCGTCACGGACGATCGCGCCGCCGATGCCGATATCGCACGACAGATACAGGAAGGAGTCGGCGCAATCCACGCCATCGAACACGTCCGCACGCGCACAGGCATATCCCGGAATCTGCGCGATGGCGGCCAGCTTCGCCTCATTGCACGGGGTAACGTCATACCCTCGCATAACGTCGAACGTGGTCAGATCGACATTCTCCCAACCGAGATTGCGGGCCATGAGCAGCCTCTTGTCGGAGGTGACCAAGCCCGGCAGCGCACACGAGACGCCCGCGATGATGCATCGTTTCGATTCCAGATCCTCAGCCATCGCCTTGGCCATGGCGTCAAGCTTGCCGAATACGACGTCCGGCTCGACGCCGCTCATGTCGGCATCCACCCATTCGTGCCTAAGTATGTCGTGGTTGATGTCCAAAGCCATGCATCCATAGCCGTCGGTGTTGACCTGCATGCCGATGCCGCACACCTTGCCGCCTCCCAGCATCAACGGCGTGGACGGGCGCCCATAGCTGGCCGAGTTCTGCGGCTCACCCTCCTTGACGACGCCCGCATCGATCAGCAGCGACACCAGCAACGACATCGTCGCCTTGGTCAGCCCGGTCTCCTTGGCAAGATCCGCTCGGCTCATCGGCACGGAGGCACGCAGTAGCGTGTCGATCACCACCGAAAGATTGTGATTGCGCAGATCGTCCTGATTGATCCTGCGAAGAGATGCCATAGCCGTTCCCGTCCCTGCCCTGTTTGCCGTGTTGCCGCATCAGCATGAATTCCCCGAACCGATGTTCCGGAGCCTTTCCTGGTGCTACACTACTATAGTATAGTTTATTCATCTAACTATTAACCGTGCGCCACCGGCGAACGGCACATGCAAGGAGGCAACACAAACCATGGCAAGGACTCTGGTTGCAGGCGTCGACACATCGACGCAGTCCTGCAAGGTACGCGTGACGGACGCCGAAACCGGCGAGCTCGTCCGCTTCGGGCAGGCCAAACACCCGAACGGCACATCCGTCGACCCCTCATACTGGTGGAGCGCATTCCAAGAGGCCGCCGAGCAGGCCGGCGGCCTGGACGACGTATCCGCGCTGGCCGTCGGCGGCCAGCAGCACGGCATGGTGATCCTCGACAAGCAAGGCAACGTCATCCGCGATGCGATGCTGTGGAACGACACCAGTTCGGCGCCCCAGGCTGCGGCTCTGATCGAAAAGCTCGGCGCAGCGCCCGCACAAAACGGCGAGCCGGAAGACCCAATCGCCCGAGGCAAGCAGCGTTGGGTCAAGGCCGTAGGCTCCTCCCCCGTCGCCTCCTACACGCTGACCAAGGTGGCATGGGTGGCCGAGAACGAGCCCGAAAACGCCAAGAAAATCGCCGCCATCTGCCTACCTCATGACTGGCTGAGCTGGCGCATCGCCGGTTACGGCCCGGTCGCCGAAGGCGAGGACGCCCATCTTGAAGCCCTGTTCACCGACCGCTCCGACGCCTCCGGCACCATCTACTACGATGCCGCGTCGAACGAATACCGCCGCGACCTGATCGCCATGGTGCTCGAGGCCGCGGAAGGCGCCGAAGCCGCGCAATCGCATGCCGAGGCCATCGTGCTGCCCACCGTGCTGGGGCCGCGCGACGCCGCCC
>ENA-OQEX01000299-OQEX01000299.1-human-gut-metagenome-genome-assembly--contig:-NODE-299-length-28256-cov-11.830424_pt1 | contig 28256 bp, 27 predicted proteins | sample MGYA00242802_ERZ504649 | MGnify/ENA primary metagenome ERZ504649 (study PRJEB26092, sample SAMD00036194) | human gut metagenome | host: Homo sapiens | study: EMG produced TPA metagenomics assembly of...
GTTAAGTTTGTCGCGAGTTCCGCACGCAAAGGAAAGCACTTAATGTGCTTTCCGTCTTGCGCAGGACTGTAGAGCAGCAAACTTAACCCGCGCCCGCCGGCCCCGGAGACCCTCCCGGAGGGACCGAAAAATTTTTTCAAAAAAGTTGTTGCGCGCCGGACAGACTTCTGTGTATACTAATCCCCGCAGCGCACGCGAGCGGAAACAAACGCGAACGACTGCCTGGGGAGTTAGCTCAGTTTGGTTAGAGCGCCGGCCTGTCACGTCGGAGGTCGCGGGTTCGAGCCCCGTACTTCCCGCCAACGCAATTAAAGCCACGTCTTCGGACGTGGCTTTTTGCGTTTGATGCACTTTGTTTCGATAGAACGATCGCCCTGGTGCATCTTCGCCCAGAATCCCCGCGCCTTCGGGAACGCAAGTAAAATCTAATAAGTATATCTGTCTGAACAACAGCTTTGTTGCACAACACCTGTTCAACGAGACGGGGGGTTAGGTTATACTAAATTGCACTGTGCGCCGCATTTGATGCATTTCGCTCCAAGCGCGGCACTCAGTGGATATCCGATTTACCATTTGGATGTCCTGGCGGTCATTTAGCGTCTCGACACAAGCTCGGCCCCGGAGCTCGTTCGAGCTGTTCGTATTCCTTGAAAGGGGAAAAATGGACATATCGAGGAAGACTGATTACGCCCTTCGCATGCTGGCGATGCTTGCCGAGGATCCGGAGCGTTTGCTTTCTGTTCGCACCGCTGCCGAAGAGGTCAATGTCCCGTATTCGTTTGCCCGCTCGATTCAGCACGGTTTGGTCCAGGCCGGTATTGTGGAGAGCCTGCGTGGCGTCCACGGTGGCATGTGTCTCAAGGTCAGTCCGGACGACGTCACTATCCGCCAGGTCGTCGAGGCCGTTCAGGGTCCTATGGTCATGAACGATTGCACTGCGCCCGATGGTGACTGTGCGCGCATGGGCGCGTGCTGCTATCATCCCCTGTGGGCCGGAGCTCAGGCGTTGATGCGCGACTACCTCGATTCCGTTTCGCTCGGCGACATCGTCGCTCACCGCCAGTTCCCGGCCGTCGATCCCAAGTTCGCCGACCGCGAAGCGTTTCCCGAGTACGCCACCTGCGCGTGCGCTTACCGGGAGGAATAGCGCCGCATAAGGAGCATAGCCATGATTCAGGACCCCTTTCGTTCGATGATTCGTTCGGAAGGGGTCCTGCGTTATCGCGACCTTCCGTGGCGCCGTACGCGTGACCCGTACATCATTTGGCTTTCCGAGGTCATGCTGCAGCAAACGCAGGTGCCGCGTGTGGAGGCGCGCATGCCGGTGTGGCTCGATCGTTTTCCGACCGTGCAGGCGCTTGCCCAGGCCGCGCCTTCCGATGTTTTGGACGCTTGGCAGGGGATGGGCTACAACCGACGCGCTCTGGCGCTCCACAAGGCCGCTCAGCGCGTTGTAGAGGACTGGGACGGGGAGTTTCCACACGAGACGCGTGACTTGGTCGCTCTGTCTGGTATTGGCCCGGCAACGGCGCAGGGTATCCGGTCGTTTGCGTTTGATCTTCCGGGCGTGTATCTGGAGACCAATGTGCGCGCGGTCTTTCTGCATCACTTCTTTCCCGATGTACCGGCTGTTCCCGATCGCGAGCTGGTGCCGCTGATTCAGGCGGCCTGTCCGGCGGCCCCCGGTGCGTCGGCGGACGAGATCGCTCCCTTTGCCGTGCCGCTCGATGATGCCGACACGCCGCGCGCGTGGTATTACGCGTTGCTAGATTACGGCGCATATCTAAAAAAGACGTTGCCCAATCCGTCCAGGCGGTCGGCGGGCTATAGCCGTCAGTCCAAGTTTGAGGGCTCGCGTCGCCAAAAGCGCGCGCATATCGTGCGTATGTTGCTGGCAGCGCGCGATGGACAGCCGGCGGGGATTACGCTTGCTGATGCCGTGGTGGGCGTTAACGAGATGGAAGCGGCAGCCGGTCGCGGGCCGGTCGAGTGCGAGCTTGTCGCGGGCATTCTAGCTGACCTGGAGCGCGAGGCTTTTGCCGAGCCGAGGACGATCGTTGGTTGAGTGTGTAGCCCGCTCAAATCTGAAGAACGGGATTGTAAGGTTTAAATTCGCGGCTTGAGGGCATCCTAAAGACAAGGTCGCTCAAAGCCTATGGGCGGCACGTGTTGAAGGGAAGTACACCTATGGATTTTGAGAACTCTCAGACCAAGAAGAACCTCGAGACTGCTTTTGCCGGTGAGTCCCAGGCACACACCAAGTATCGCTACTATGCATCCAAGGCCAAAAAGGACGGCTACGTTCAGATCTCGAATATCTTTGCCGAGACGGCGGGCAACGAGTCCGAGCACGCCAAGCTGTGGTTTAAGTATCTGCACGACGGCGCCGTTCCGGGCACTCTGGACAACCTGCGTGACGCCGCCGCGGGCGAGAACTACGAGTGGACCACGATGTACGACGAGTTCGCCAAGACCGCCGAGGAGGAGGCTTTGCCGAGATCGCCGAGAAGTTCCGTGGCGTCGGTGCCGTGGAGAAGGCTCACGAGGAGCGCTACAACAAGCTCGTCGAGCGCATTGAATCGGGCGAGGTGTTTGAGCGTGAGGGCGTGAAGGTGTGGAAGTGCCTGAACTGCGGGCACCTGCACGTTGGTGCCGAGGCGCCTGAGGTGTGCCCGGTGTGTAACCACCCGAAGGCGTACTTTGAGGAGCAGGTGGTGAACTACTAGCGCGTGGCGCTGGCATGAGCTGGGCCGGAGGCGGATTGCCTTCCTCCCCGCTCACGGCTCCGCAGGGTCGCGTTGAGGGAAGGTAATCCCGCCCTCCCGGCCCGCTTTGGGTCGTCGCGTGCTCGCTACAGAAAAGCTGATTAGAAGTTTGTGTGCCGCCCCTTTTGGGCGGCACGTTTTGTATAGGGATTGGGTTGCGGCCATTTGGTTGATGGTTCGGTTATTTGGTTGACGGGGCTTGCTCCGGGTTGGGGCGGCACCGTTGTTTAGGGGGTACACTGGGTGGCGACTTTTAGTTTATCTACTACCTGATGGGGTGTTTTTTATGGGCAAGAAGTCTCGGGCTCGGGTTGCTGCGGCGGGAACTCGCAAGGATCCTGGTCGTCGGGTTGCCGAGGGTAAAAAGGCCGATCGTGCTGAGAAGGACAAGAAAGTCGGCGCGCATGCTCATCCTGAGTGGGCGCTCATTTGAATTCGGCTAGTGAGGATTTGACTGCCAAGTTGTTTACTCTGGTCGAGGTAATTTTGGGCGTGGTGCCCCTTGTGGTTATCGGTTTATTCTTAGCTTCGAAGGACGCCACGAGTGTCGATAAACTCACCGATGTCTTTTCTCAGGACCCTCGATGGTGGTTACGTTTATCTCTGCGTGCCTGCAGCCGTTTGTGGCGTACATGTTGTACATGATTTATCGCAAATACTGCGAGGGCGACGCTGGTTTTGCCGCCGGCAACCTGATCGGTCTTTTGTGCTCCGAGATCCTACTGCTCAATATCCCAGGCGTCATCGGTATGGGCATCTTGCTGTGGCGTGTTTGGCGCAACGTCGCCCCGCACTTTGAGAGCTGGTTGTTTGAACGCCGTGCAATGGGCGTGCTGGCAGACATCGCGGGCTCGCTCGTGATTCTAGCTTGGCGTTTATGTGCGCCACCGCCACCCGAGGTCTCGCGGGCATCTAAAGCTGCCTCCACCGACTGCGGAGCACGGGGCGGGGAAACACCTTTCCCTCTCGCTCACGGCTGCGCAGGTCGCGCGAGGTAAAGGTGTTTCCCTACCCTGTGCTCCGGCTTCGGGTCGTCGCGTGCTTGCTACTGAAAAACTGATAAGAAGTTAGCGTGCCGCCCCTTTTGGGGCGGCACGTTTTTGTATGGGGTCCCTGTCTTCACAATTTCCGTCAAGCTTTTGGTTAGATTTTGGTCAGTTGACGTAAAGGCGGAAGTCCAAAAGATTGATGGCGAAAAAAGCTCAGAGAAAGTGCTGGTAGGGGAGTTGTTGAGCTTTTCGACAGCTTTTGAGCAAAAGAAACTTTGTGGCTATTGCCGGCGATTGCGTTGTCGCGGTCATGGCGGTGCGGGATGCTGGTCGTAAGCGTCGAATGCTCCGATTTTGGAGGCCAGCATGGATCTGTTTCTTGAGACTCCGCAGCAACAAGCTGAGCGCATGCTGCGTCAGCAGCAACGACTCATGGAGATGCAAATGCAAGGGGCGGCAGCCCAGCCCTTTGCGCAAAATGTCGTGCCCGCTGCTGTACCTGCAGCTGTGCCCGGGTGCGAATCGGCATCAGAGGCCTATTCCGTACAGCAAGATTCATATGCGCAGGAGCTCGCGTTCGACAAGCGTCGTGCGCGTCGTCGCCGCGTGGGCCAGCGCCTGCGCACATTGGCGATGATCGTGCTCATTCCGCTAGGACTTGCGGCGATTTTCTTGGTCTCGTATGCGCTCACCTGCATCCTCAACGGTGCTTCGCCCAGCGAAGTGCTCCAACATCTGTCAGCCCTCGGCCAGCGCCTAGGCGATGTCATAACAACAATCCGCGCCGCTGGGAGAGTTAGCGTTTGTCACATTAGGACTTCTAGGGTGTAGGGATTATCGCCACGAGTGGAATCCTTGCATCTTACGGGCCCTATCGTGCGACTGAATAGTATTATTGAAGATGAATAATAATAGGATTTGTTATGTATAAGCAGGATTTAGAGCAGACTCTTTTGGGCATTGACGAAGAGGCGGAGCTGGAAATAGGTCCAAGAGACGATAGGCCGAGCGTTGTATTGGTGGGAGGAAGCGCCTTCATGCTAAACGATGTGACGAATCGGTCGGTTACACATGACATTGATGTGTTTGAGGCAGACAGGTGCCTCCGCGAGATTATAGCTCGATACCCCGAGGTGAACGGTATGGCGGTGGCATATTGCAACCAGATGCCATTCAATTACGAAGATCGTTTGATTCCGTTAGATATTGGGGCGCGTTTTATCAGGTACTTTACGCCATCCTTGGAGGACCTGGCGGTAATGAAGCTCTATGCCTATCGACCGAACGACATCGTCGATCTTCATAGTCAGGCATTCGTCGACCGACTTGATTGGGGTTTGCTCGAACGGCTTATATTCGACGAGGGAGAGGCGCTGGCGTCGTCGCCTTCGGAGCGGAGTTATCAAGAGATGGTCTGCGCATACAGGCAATACAAAAGGAGGTGCTCGGTTGAATCTGACCTTTGAGGGATTCTTAAAAGGCTATTGCCGAGAGCTAACCGGACAGCAGTCACTGAGTTTTAGAAAACTGGTTGAGCAGGCGATGACGGTTGCGCCGCGCGTGGCGGAGCCTCTGTTTTTGCTCGCTTTGGCGCAGGGCAAAGCAGAATACGTTCTGGGTTTATCCGAGGGCTCGTGGATGGAAGAGGGTTACCGAGGCGTTTTGTCCTTGTACGGCCAAACGGGTAGCCTGGTATCTCTATGCGCCGAAGACAAACTCCCTAACCGTTATGCCAACGTTTGGCGCGCGTATAGAGCGGCGAAGGAAAAGCCGGCAGCCGACAGAAGGGTGAACGCCCTGATGAGAAAGAAAACGCTGGAAGCATTGGAGGAATCGGGTGTAACGCGCTATGGCCTCTGCCGTGCTCTGCACCTGAATAAAGGAAACGTATACGCATACTTGGCCGGCGATGACTCAAAGGTGAGCAGGGAGACGGCACGCCGCATTATGGAATATGCGGAGGAGAGGGGCACCCAAGAAGGGGCCGGGCGCCGGTGCGTGTGGCGGGGTAAGATTGATCGCGGTTTTGATTGATGATCGATTGAGTTTGTTGGGCGGAGTCTATGTCTGCTATTGATATCGTGCTTGTTGTGACCGCCTTGGTGGCGGTGGGGGTTGCTGTGGCTTGTGCCCTGCAGCTCAAGGGCCTTCGCGTCGAGCTGCAGGAGCGCGGCGATAGCGGGGCAGAGATGCTGGCTGCGCTCGAGCAGGCCAACAATGCGCTCGACACCCTGAACGTCGCTTTGGCCGAAACCCGCCGCACGGCAAATGCCATCGCGCAGCAGCAGACGACCGATGCGGCCGTAGAGCAGCAGCGCTACCTGACCATCGCGCGTGAGTTCTCGCAGGCCGGCGACCGTATGGATGACCTGCGCCGCGAGACAGCCCAACAGCTTGGCACCAACCGCGAGGGCATCGAGCACCGCCTGGACAAGGTGCGCGAGACGGTCGATGCCCAGCTGGGCGCCATACGCAAGGACAACAACGTGCAGCTCGATCAGATGCGCGCGACGGTGGACGAGAAACTCTCCCGTACGCTCAACGATCGCCTGTCGGCATCGTTTAAGCAGGTGAGCGACCAGCTCGAGGCTGTGTACAAGGGTTTGGGCGACATGCAGTCAATCGCCACCGGCGTGGGCGACCTTAAGCGCGTACTGGGCAATGTAAAAGCGCGTGGCATTTTGGGCGAGGTGCAGCTGGGTGCAATCCTGGCGGACATCCTTACGCCCGACCAGTATCTGGAAAACGTCGCTACCAAGCCCGGCGCCTCGGAGCGCGTTGAGTTTGCCGTCAAGCTGCCGGTGGACGAGAGCGATCCCGTGCTGCTGCCGATCGACTCCAAATTCCCGGGCGACGCGTACGAGCATCTGCTCGACGCGCAAGAGTCGGGCGATGCTGAGGCTGTGACCACCGCGCGCAAGACGCTCGATGCGATGGTGAAACGCGAGGCAAAGGACATCTGCGAAAAGTACCTGAGCGTGCCCGCGACGACAAATTTTGGCATCATGTTCGTGCCGTTTGAGGGCCTGTACGCCGAGGTCGTCAGCCGCCCCGGGCTTATCGAGACCCTGGGCCGCGACTATCACGTCAACGTTGCCGGCCCCAGCACCATGGCGGCCATCCTCAACAGCCTGCAGATGAGCTACCAGACGTTTAGGCTGCAAAAGCGCACCGACGACGTGCTGCGTGTGCTCTCTGCCGTCAAGGCCGAGCTGCCGCGCTATCAGGCGGCGCTGCGTCGTGCCCGGCAGCAGATCGAGACCGCGGGTAAAACGGTCGAGGGCATCATCACCACGCGCACCAACGTTATGGAGCGCAAGCTCAAGGATATCGACGCGCTGGAAGACGCGCGGGAGGCCGACGAGATTTTGGGCTTGGAGTCCGCAGGCTTGCTCGCAGACCAAAAAGACGAAGACTAGCTGCATCTGACGGCGGGGCGCCTGCGCAAGCGCGGGGCGCGGGCGCTTTTCGCATCGTGCTTGCCTGGAGTGCGCTTTAGTGTGCAACAATGGCGTTTCGCCCTATCAGACGCGAAAGGAAGCCCATGTCTCAGAGAAGCACCACTCCGCTCAAACGTTCCACCGTGCGCCGCACGCTGCAGCGTTTTTGGGATGTCACGCGCACACAGCCGCTGATTGTCTTTCTCTCGGTGTTCTCGTCGGCGGGCTATATCTTTTTGCTCACGTTTGCCAACACCTACGTGATGGCCCTCATCGTCGACCGCGTCCAAGCGGGTTCCGTGGCGGGCGATCAAGTATTCGAGGTCTTTGGCCCCTACATTCTGGCGCTCGTGCTCGTTAACCTAGCGGGCCAGATCCTCTCCAAGCTGCAGGACTACACCGTCTACAAGCTCGAGATTGCGGGTAACTACCACTTGGCGCGCCTGTGCTTCGACACGCTCTCCAATCAATCCATGACATTTCACACCAGCCGCTTTGGCGGATCGCTTGTGAGCCAAACGAGCCGTTTTATGAGCGGCTACACGGGTCTGGTGGACGTAACAGTGTATTCGCTTATTCCCACCATCACCTCGGTTGTCTGCACGGTAGCGGCGCTCGCTCCGGTGGTGCCGACATTTACCGTGATCCTGGTAGGCATTATGGTCGTCTACATCGCGTTTGTCTGGCTTATGTACAAGCGCATCATGCCGCTTTCGGCCGCGACGTCCGCCGCTCAGAACAAGCTGTCGGGCGTGCTGTCCGACGCGGTCACGAACATCCTGGCCGTCAAGACCTGTGGGCGCGAGGACTTTGAGCGCGACCTGTTCGATACCGCCGACCGCGCCGCGCGCGATGCCGAAACGGTTTCGATGCACGCCATGATGCAGCGCAACTTTACGACCTCGGGCCTTATCGTCATTACCATGGCCGTGGTGAGCGTGTTCGTCGCGGGCGGCAACGCGTGGTTTGGCATCTCTGCCGGCGCGCTCGTCATGATCTTTACCTATACGTACAACCTCACCATGCGTCTGAACTACGTAAGCTCCATGATGCAGCGCATTAACCGCGCACTGGGCGATGCGGCCGAAATGACGCGCGTACTGGACGAGCCGCGTCTGGTGGCAGACGACGAGAACGCCCCCGAGCTCAAGGTGGGCGAGGGCGCGATTGATTTTGAGCACTTGAGCTTTGCATACCGTGACGCCGCGGCGGGCGAGAGCGTGTTCGACGACCTGACGCTCCATGTGGCGGCGGGCCAGCGCGTGGGCCTGGTAGGCAAATTGGGCTCGGGCAAGACGACGCTCACCAAGTTGTTGTTGCGCCTGGACGATGTACAGGGCGGCCGCGTGCTCGTGGACGGCCAGGACGTCTCGCGCTGCACGCAGCAGAGCCTGCGCCGCCAGGTTGCCTACGTGCCGCAGGAGGCGCTGCTGTTCCATCGCTCCATTCGCGAGAATATCGCCTACGGACGCCCCGACGCCACCGACGAGCAGATCCGCGAGGCCGCGCGCCTGGCAAATGCTCTGGAGTTTATCGACCGTCTGCCCCGTGGCTTTGACACCATGGTGGGCGAGCGCGGCGTCAAGCTTTCGGGCGGCCAACGCCAGCGCGTGGCCATCGCCCGTGCGATTCTCACCGATGCGCCAATCCTGGTGCTCGACGAGGCGACGTCTGCCCTCGACAGCGAGTCCGAGGCGCTGGTGCAGGGGGCGCTCGAGAACCTGATGCGCGGTCGCACCTCCATTGTGGTGGCGCATCGCCTGTCCACCGTGGCGGCGCTCGATCGCATCGTGGTGCTGGCGGACGGCGAGATTGTCGAGGACGGTACGCATGCGCAGCTTGTCGAGGCGGGCGGCGAGTATGCGAGCCTGTGGGGCCGCCAGACCGGCGCATTTTTGGAGGCGTAAAGACCCCATACGTGGGACAATCGTGCCCATAGGTTTGTTATGCCGCTGAGCCGAGGAGTCGTTATGCCACGCGAGACCAATGCCGCCAAACGCGAGCGCGCCGTTGAGGTGTGCGAGCGCCTCAACCGTCGCTATGGCCCGGTCGAGTGCTTTTTGGACACGAGAATCCCTTTAGGCTGCTCATCGCGGTGCTGCTCTCGGCGCAGACGACCGACGCGCAGGTCAACAAGGTGACGCCGAAGCTGTTTGCCCAGTGGCCCACGCCCGAGGCCATGGCGGGGGCGAGCGTGGCCGATGTGGCCGATACCATTAAGTCGCTCGGCTTTTATAAGAGCAAGGCCAAGCACGCCGTGGAGGCCGCGCAGATGATCGTTGCCGATTACGGTGGCGAGGTGCCGGCCGACATGAAGGAGCTCGTCAAGCTGCCGGGTGTTGGCCGCAAAACGGCGAACATCGTGCTCAACGTGGGGTTTGGCATTGTCGAGGGCATCGCGGTCGATACGCACGTCAACCGCATCGCGCACCGCCTGATGCTGAGCCCAAGACGCATGCCAAGGAGCCGCTCAAGACCGAGCAAGATCTGCTCAAGATTTTGCCGCACGAGTATTGGGAGTCGGTCAACCACCAGTGGATCACATTTGGCCGCGAGATCTGCGATGCCCGTAAACCTAAGTGCGACGAGTGCCCGCTGGCAGACCTTTGCCCCAGCGTGCGCGTTTTGGGGTAGCTGTTTGGCGTGCGCTGGCGTGTCCATCTCATGCGCTACCATGACAGGCAATGAAATCCGCCGCATACCCGCCGAGCTTGCCCCGGCGGGCTTTTGGCGTTGCAATGCCGGAGGAACAGCATGCTCATTCACCGTATAGCCGCGCAGCTCTACACTGCCGAGGCCTTGCAGACCGTCGAGGCCGGACTCGATGCCGGCGAGGACGTGACGCTGGCCGTGTCGCAGTCGGGCCGCACGCTTATGGCGGCCGCCCAGTTTGCGCGCCGTCCGCGCCCGACGGTCTATATCGTGAGTGGCGAGGATGCGGCTGATCGCGCCGCGCGCAGCCTTGCCGCCTACGTGGGCTTGGCGCATGTGTGCCGTTTTCCTGAGCGCAAGGACTATCCGTGGCGCGAGCAGGCGCCCGACGAGCGTGGTGGCGCAGCGCTGCGAGGCTCTGGGGCGCATCGTGCGCGGGGACAACTGCATCATGGTTGCCTCGGCCCGTGCGCTGCTGCGCTGCGTGCCGCCGGTCGAGAGTCGCTATTGGGAGTCCACCACTTTTGCGGTGGGCGAGGAGATTCCTTTTGACGAGGTGCCGCAGCGCCTGGTGGGCATGGGCTACACCAATGCCGGCGCCGCCGACGCGCCCGGTCTGTTCCGCGTGCACGGCGACACCGTCGAGGTGTTTCCCGCACAGGAAAAGGCGCCCGTGCGCATCGAGTTCTTTGGCGACGAGATTGACCGCATCCGCCGCATGGTGAGCTCCACGGGCCAAACCATCGGCAACGAGGACAGTATCGAGATCTTCCCCTGCCGTGAGCTGGCGCTTACCGACGATGCCGTTCACAACATGCATGTGGCGCTCTACCGCGCAAGCCAGGACGATAGCAAGTTGGCGGCGCTGCTCGAGATGGTGGATGCGCGCATCGTCACGCCCGAGCTCGACCGCTTTTTGCCGGTGATGTACGGCCAGACCGTGAGCCCGTTGGCACACGTGAGTGGCAAGGCGCTTGTGGTTTTGTCCGAGCCGCGCTCGCTGTTCGACGACTGCCTGCGTGCCTACGAGGATATCGAGGCCCGTGCCGGCGAGGCGGGGATTGACCGCCTGGACGGTCTGTACGTGCGCGCTCAACAGCTCGATTTTGGTGCCCAGCAGCGCCTGAACTACGTAAGCCTCATTCGTGCCGGCGGCGCGGTGACGGCCGAGCTCAAGATTGAGCAGCCTGCCATCGCAGGCTCGGACAACCGTTTTATGACGCGCATCCAGGAGGTCGTGGGCAAGCGCTATGCCTGCGTGTTTGCCATTCCCGACCGCGGCGCGCGTGAGTCGATGGAGCTCACCTTTGGCGACGAGGGCATTACCTTTGAGGAATCGCTGACCGCGGCGCCCGAAAATGCCGGCGCCATCGGCGAGCGCGTACGCGTGGCAACGGCGGATTCTGCCGATCGCGCTGCCCGCCAGGAAGCCCATGCTGCAATTCGCGAGCGTAAGGCCGACGCACTCAACGCCCGCTCGCTCGAGGCGGGCGCGGCCCAGGCTGCCGCCGGTGCCGCCGTGCCCACCATCTCGCGCGGGCGCGTGACCTTTGTCGATGCCGCCCTGCCGCAGGGCGTGGTGGTGCCCGATGCCAACCTGGCCGTGTTCTCGATCGCCGACCTCAACGCCCGTATGGATGCCAACCGCGCGCGCAGCCGCCGCAAGGTGGACATTACGCAGATCACCTTCCGTTTAAGCCGGGCGACTACGTGGTGCACGCCACTCACGGCATCGCACTCTTTAGCGAGATTGCGCGTCAGGAAGTGGGCGGCAAAGAGCGCGACTACTTTTTGCTGGAATATGCCGACGGCGACAAGCTCTACGTGCCGCTCGAGCAGGTCGACCGTATCACGCGCTATGTTGGCCCCGACGGCGACAAACCGCGCCTGACCAGGCTCAACACAGCCGACTGGACGCGCGCCACCAACAAGGCGCGCAAGAATGCCAAAAAGCTGGCGTTTGACCTGGTCGACCTGTATACGCGCCGCTCATCAATCGCGGGTATCGCCTGCCCGCCTGACACGCCCGAGCAGATCGAGATGGAGGAGAGCTTTCCTTACGACGAGACGCGCGACCAGCTGGAGGCCATCGCCGACATTAAGGCCGATATGGAGCGCCCAAGCCCATGGACCGCCTGCTGTGCGGCGACGTGGGCTTTGGCAAAACCGAGGTCGCCCTGCGCGCGGCGTTTAAGTGCGTGGACTCCGGCCGCCAGGTCATGGTGCTCTGCCCCACGACCATTCTGGCCCAGCAGCACTACGAGACGTTCTTTGAGCGCTTTGCCCCGTTTGGCCTTGAAGTCGAGGTACTCAGCCGCTTCCGCACCCCGGCGCAGCAAAAGCGCGCGCTCAAGGCGTTTGCCGAGGGCACGATCGACGTGCTCATCGGCACGCATCGTCTGCTTTCGGCCGACGTGAACCCCAAGAACCTGGGCCTGGTGATCATCGACGAGGAGCAGCGCTTTGGCGTGCAGCACAAGGAGCAGCTCAAGAACCTGCGCGAGCAGATTGACGTGCTCACGCTTTCGGCAACGCCTATTCCGCGAACCATGCAGATGGCCACGAGCGGTGTGCGCGACATGAGCCTGATCACCACGCCGCCGACCGGGCGTCGTCCCGTGATCGTGCACGTGGGGGAGTACGACCCCGACGTGGTAAGCGCGGCGATTCGCCTGGAGGTGGGCCGCGGTGGCCAGGTGTACTACGTGTCCAACCGCGTCAAGACCATCGATGACGCCGTGGCGCGCGTGCACGAGGCCGCGCCCGAGGCGCGCGTGGGCGTGGCGCACGGCAAGATGAGTCCGCGCGAGGTCGAGGACGTGATGATCGAGTTCGCGACCAAAAAGATCGACGTGCTCATCGCCACGACCATCGTGGAGAGCGGTATCGACAACGCGACCGCCAACACGCTGATCATCGAGGACTCGCAGCGCCTGGGCCTGGCGCAGCTCTACCAGCTCAAGGGTCGTGTGGGTCGCTCTGCCACGCAGGCCTACGCGTACTTTATGTTCCCGGGCGAGCTGCCACTCACCGAGGAGGCGACGGCGCGCCTGACCGCACTTTCCGAGTTCCAGGACCTGGGCAGCGGCATGCGCATTGCCATGCGCGACCTGGAGATTCGCGGCGCCGGCTCGCTTATGGGCGCCGAGCAGCACGGCAACCTGTCGAGCGTGGGCTTTGACCTGTTTACGCAGATGCTGGGTCAGGCCGTGGCCGAGGCGCGCGGCGATGACGATGCCGGCGTGGAGGCGGCGAGCGTGGGTATTAACCTGCCGGCCGATTACTTCTTGTCCGAGGAGTACCTGCCGGCGGTGGATCAGCGCGTGCTCGTGTACCGCAGGCTCGCAGCGGCCGAGGACCTGGAGAGCATCGATGAGGTGCAGGAAGAGACCGAGGCCGCGCATGGCGAGCTGCCGTTGGCAGGACTCAACCTGTTCAATCGCGCACGAATCCGCATTCGCGGCGAGCGCCTGGGGCTCGAGAGCGTCACGCTCAGCGGCGGTCGCATCACGTTTTTGGGCGTCGACGTGCCCAAGAAGGTGGCCTTTGAGCTAAAGACCCGCTATGGCGCGGTGAACTTCCCCAAGAGCCGCAAACTGTCGGTGCCCTACAAGGCGGGCGCCGGCGCGGGCAGCGGCCTGGGTCGCGGTCTCGACGCCAACGACGGTACCGGCCCCGTGGCCGCGGCACTCATGCTGTTGCAACAGTTGGGTGCGAGCGACGACGACTAGCGGGTCGACGCTGCAAACGCCCCATTTGGGCAATCTGGTTCCATCGAAAGGAAAGCATGTTCGGGTACATCTACAAGAAAGACGTCGCTGCTATCGCGGTTATCCTTGCCCTTTGCCTGGGCGTGGGCAGCTTCTTCGATTATCAGATCTCGAGTGCGCTGTTCAGCGTCGGCAGCATGTACGGCCGCTTTATCGAGGCCGCCGGCGAGCTGCCGTTTGAGCTGACGGCGAGCGTCGCGGGCGTATGCTCGTGCGCGCGGTGCGTCCCGACTCCGGGGGGAGCAAATGGCTCGCCGTGCTCGGCATCCTCGTCAACGTTGGCCTAGCCGGCTACGAGATCGTTTCGTCCCTGCGGGTTGGCGGTAAACTCATTGCCGTTCAGCTGGTGCTGACGTTTGCGTTGGTCATCGCAGCCAACTTCATCGCCTACCGCCTTACGCACGACACCGCGCCTGACGAGCTCACACGCTGGGCGTTGATGGTACTTGCCGTGTGGGTCGCTCAGGCCATTATCCTCAACGTGATTGTTAAGCCGCTGTGGTCGCGCCCGCGCATGCGCGTGATCGAGGTCACGCCAGGGCTCAATTTTCAGCCGTGGTGGGTGATCGGCAACCCCGACAAGTGGGCCTATATTGCCGCTGGCGTGATCAAGGACGGCTTCAAGTCGTTTGCGAGCGGACACACGGCGCACGCGGCGATCGGCCTTATGCTCGCCGGGCTTCCCGCAGCGGCCTTTAAGGAAAAGCCGTCGCGCCGCCGCGTGGTCTTTTGGACGGCGGCTGTGGTCGCGGCGCTCGTCGCCTTTGGCCGCATCGTGATCGGGGCGCACTTTTTGAGTGACGTGAGCTGCGGCTTTGCCTGGTGCTGGCGCTTGAGTGCCTTGCCGCGCGTATTGCCTATCCCAACGGCGTACAATAGCTCCGTTTGAATCATCTGGCCGATACCCGGTAAGAGAGGATTGCCATGCTCGCGTTTAACAACGATTATTCCCACGGCGCACATCCGGCGGTGCTGCAGGCGCTCGTCGACACCAATATGGAGCCGCAGCCCGGCTACGGTACCGATGCACATACCGAGCGTGCCAAGCAACTTATTCGCGAGGCCTGCCAGGCCCCCGATGCCGACGTGTTTTTTCTGGTGGGCGGCACGCAGGCCAACGCGACGGTGATCGACATGCTGCTCGCGCCGTACGAGGGCGTCGTTGCTGCCGAGACCGGCCACGTCGCCTGCCACGAGGCGGGCGCCATCGAGTTTGGCGGCCACAAGGTACTCACCATCCCCGGCTACGAGGGCAAGATGCATGCCGAGGACCTCGAAAACTATATCCAGGTGTTCTACGAAAACGAGAGCTACGAGCACACGGTGTTTCCGGGCGCCGTGTACGTGAGCCTGTCGACCGAGTACGGCACGCTGTACTCCAAGGCCGAGCTCGCGGCGATTCACGCGGTGTGCCAGAAGCATGAGATTCCGCTGTTTGTGGACGGTGCTCGCCTGGCCTATGCGCTGGCGGCCGATGAGTGCGACATTGCCCTGCCCGAGCTGGCGCAGCTGTGCGACGTGTTCTACATCGGCGGCACCAAGTGCGGCGCTCTGTGCGGCGAGGCCGTGGTGTTTTGCGGCATGCACGCCCCGGCGCATCCCATTCCTCGCATTAAGCAACACGGCGCGCTGCTTGCCAAAGGCCGCCTGACGGGCGTGCAGTTTGAGGCGCTTTTTACCGATGGGCTGTATTTTGAGATTGGTCGACAGGCGATCGAGACGGCCCAGGCGCTACGCCGTGTGCTGCACGAGCGCGGTTACCAGTTCTTTTTGGAGACGCCCACAAACCAGCAGTTTGTGATTCTGCCAACGAGGACATGGCCCGCATTCGCGAGCATGCCTCGATCGAGTACTGGGAAAAGTACGACGAGACCCACACGGTGGTGCGTTTTTGCACCAGCTGGGCCACGACGCAGGAGGACATCGACGCGCTGGCGGCTGTCCTGTAGCCTGATGTAATGACGAGGGGCCGCCTTGCGCTTGGATTTGGCGCAGGGCGGCCTTTGCTTTTGGGGGAGAAGGGTTGTATGACCGAGATGTCCGAGCCGACGATCCGCCTGGCGACGCCCGAAGACGCGTCGGCGTTGCTTGCTATCTATGAGCCGTATGTGCGCCAGACGGCGATTACCTGCGAATACGAGGTGCCGAGCGTTGAGGAGTTCGCCGGGCGCATCGAGCGTACGCTCAAGCGCTATCCGTATTTGGTGATGGAGCTGGACGGGCATCCGGTAGGCTATGCCTATGTGAGTCCGCTTAACAGCCGCGAGGCATACGACTGGTCGGTCGAGACGTCGATCTACCTGGCGCGCGACGTGCGCCACGGCGGGTTGGGCCGCAAGCTGCACGACGCGCTCAAGCAATGTCTGATCGCGATGGGCATCACCAACATGTGCGCGCTCATTGCCGTGCCGCACGACAAGGACGACGAATATCTGACGCATAACAGTCAGGATTTCCATGCCCATATGGGGTATCGCCTGGTGGGCGCCTTCGACCGCTGTGCCCAAAAGTTCGGCCGCTGGTACGACATGTGCTGGATGGAACTGGTCCTAGCCGAGCGCACACCCAACCAACCCAAGCCAACCTGGTTCCCCGACCTCCTTGCCTAAAACCACCACAATGGGGACAGGCACCTTTGTGGTGGTTTCTCTTAAAAATCGGTCGTTTTTGGCGCGTTAACCCTAAAAACCACCACAAAGGTGCCTGTCCCCATTGTGGTGGTTTTCGATTGGTTAGCCGATGGGCTCGGTGTATTTGGCGCGGTCGGTGCGCTGGATGCGCTTGGAGACATGGAGCGGGCGGCCGTCGGTGTCGTAGACGTAGTCGGTGATCAGGATCAGCGCCTGCCCGCGCTTGACGTTGAGCAAAAACGCCTCGTTTTGCGAGGCGTAGCACACCTCAAAGGTCTTATGCCCCTGTGCCGGCGCGCGATGGAATTCTTGGCGCAGCGTCGCGTAGAGCGAACCATTGATATCGCGATCGATGAGTGCTTCAAAGCTCGGTGGTAGATAGGTAGTCTCCAGGCACAGCGGCGCATCGTCCAGATAACGCAGACGGACAAGTTTGACGAGCTTGCTGCCCACGGTGACATCGAAGAACTTGGCAGCATTGCCCGCGGCCTTGGCAAAGCCCGAGTCCACCGTGCGCGTGGTGGGCTTCATGCCCTGACCCTGGACCTGTGCCGTATAGCTCGAAAACACCAGGTTGTTCTCGTGGAGCGCCGGCGTGTCGGCCACAAAGGCGCCGCGCCCGCGCTCGGTGCGAACCAGGCCCTCATCAGCTAGTACCTTAAGGGCATGGCGCACGGTGCTGCGCGACAGACCCGATTCGTCCATGAGTTCCATCTCGGACGGCAGCTTGTCTCCACGTGCGTAGGTGCCGGAGGCGATGCGGTCGCGCAGTATGCCCGCCAAGCGCTCGTATTGGGTCAGTCTCCTTTTAGACGAAGCGTTCATGCGATCAACCTGTATCTAACTTGTATACGTATCTAATCAAGCATGTATTCAATACAACAACAAAACCGCTGGTATCCAGTTATCGAAAACCGCATCAGCAAAATTTCTAAGACAAATATAGCATACAACTAGTCGACATAACCAAAACATGTATGTAACTTGTATGCCATCGAGAGCATCAAACGAGAAGAAAGGCTGATGCACGATGACCACTCAGGAACAGGTTAAGGACGTCGTCTCCCAGGTTTTGGCTGACAAGGCGGACAAGGGCGGTATCAAGCGCGTCGTGTGGATTGGCGCCGGCGGATCCAACGGCGGCAACTATCCTGCCCAGTACTTTATGGAGCACGAGGCCACGCAGGTCGTGAGCTCCAGCTACACCAGCAACGAGTTCGTGCACGCAACCCCTGCCTACGTCAACGAGAACACCTTGGCCGTCGTCGTGTCCATGCGCGGCACCAAGGAGACCATCGTCGCCGCCCAGGTCGCCAAGGACCACGGCGCCAGCACCATCGCCATCTATGTCGACGAGTCCGGCCTCACCGAGGTCTGCGACTACAAGATCCAGTACGACAGCCTGGCCGTCGACGAGTCCTGCATGGGCCGTACCAACTCCGCCGTCGTGACCATGATCGCCATGGAGCTCACGCAGCAGACCGAGGGCTATGCCGAGTACGAGACCGCCATGGCGCCTTCGACCTGATCGATCCCATCTATCGCAAGGCCGTCGAGTACACCCGTCCGCTCGCTGCCAAGTGGGCCGAGCAGAACGCCGACAAGCCCTGCATTAATGTCATGGCTCAGGGTCCGCTTTTTGGTGCCGCTTACGTCTTTAGCATCTGCAACGTGCAGGAGATGCTGCAGATCGACTCCTGCACCATCAACACCTGCGACTTCTTCCACGGCCCCTTCGAGATCCTGGACAAGCGCACCTCGCTGTTCCAGCTCATCAGCGTCGGCCGCAGCCGCTGCAACGACGAGCGCGGCATCCGCTTCGTCAACCAGTACGGTGGCGAGCGCGTCTATCAGCTCGACGCCAAGGAGCTCGGCCTCAACGACATCAAGGACAGCGTGAGCGAGTACTTCAACCACCTGATCTTTGCCCCGATCCTCAACAATGTGTACATGCGTGCACTCTCTGCAGTCACCCACAAGGACTACATGACGCGTCGCTACATGTGGAAGCTTGAGTATTAGTTACGCGGTTTTACCAAACCGCGTAACGGCTCGACGCTGCGCGGTCCGCATTTGGGCAATCTGACGTTCAACTTCAAGGGCGCGACCAGAAGGTCAGCGCCCTTTCGTTTCACGTCACCTTGCCTCAAATGCGGCCCGCTCGCTGACTTATGCTCAACCAGCGGCGCCTTAGACGTTGGGAACGTTCCTTTTCTGCCGGCAGTTGGGGACAGTCCTAGTCGTTGGGGACGTTCTTAAATGACTAGTCATCCAAGAACGTCCCCAACGACTACTCATTTAAGTACGTCCCCAATGAGTACCCAATGAGTGTGTGGGCGATCGGATTTTCCCGCTCGCCGATTTGTGTCTTGAAAAATGTATATAACGACTATAACGTAGTGTGAAACATATTGGAAACAATACCGAGGAGGCTGCGTTGAAGAAAAGCAATCTGGGCTATGTGCTGGTGCTGATCGCCGCGCTTATGTGGGGCAGCATCGGAATCTTTGTAAAAGGCATCTCGGCCTGGGTGTTTCGTCTCAGAGCATGGCGGCCTTTCGCCTGTTGTCAGGTGCCGTCTTAATGGCTCCGGTCTTGGCGTTCATGGGTTGCCAGGGAGGCGATCGTGAGGGAAAAGCATCGGGTCCCCTGGCACTGTTCAAGGCAAGTCCTAAAGAGCTTGTTCCCTGTGCGCTTCTTGGCATTATCGGCCTCGCCACCGCTAACACGCTTTATTACGAGTGTATGGGCGAGGTGGGCATGTCCACGGCCTCGGTGCTGCTCTACACCTCGCCGGTGTTTGGCGTCATGCTCGGCCGCGTGCTTTATCGCGAGGATGTGACTCCCAACAAGCTCGTTGCCATCGCTTTTAATATCGGTGGCTGTGTACTTGCAGTGACCAATGGCGACCTTTCCGGTTTCCATTTTTCGGTTTGGGGCGTCACGTCGGGCGTGATCGCGGGCTTTTGTGGCGCGTCGCTCGCGGTGTTTAGCCGGATAGCAACCAAGACGGTCCACCCGCTGGCTGTCACGTTTTGGGGCCTTGTTTTTGGCGGTGCGGTTATGGCGGCTATCGCGGCTCCGTGGCCAGATGTCGCCGCGGCAATGTCGCCACAGCTGCTGCTGTTGTTCTTTGGTTTTGGACTCATCCCCACAGCCGTGGCCTATGTCTTATATATGCAGGGTCTGTCCATGGGGCTCGAGACGTCGAAAGTTCCCGTCGTAATGTCATTCGAGACGGTCGTCACCGTACTGCTGGGCATTGGTGTCTACGCCGAGCCCGCCGGCGCGATCAAGGTCCTGGGCATCGTGCTGGTGCTCGCGTCCATCCTGATCATGAACACCGACTTCTCCAGGCTGCGCAACAGCGTCATTGTCAAACGTATTGTCGAGAGCATGACCTTTAAGCCCAACGCGTGGTGGACCGAAAAATCTCAGGACATGGATCTGTTTAAGGAACGCACTGGCATCGCGCTGGAGCCCACCGTGCAGGAAAGCCCCTGGTACTTCGTGCGATAGAGGATTGTGCACGGCGTCTGGCCTGGGGTTATCCAGCCAGCGCCGGCCTATCCAGCCCCAACGTTTCAAGTACGTTAAACCCGTCAACGGTCGATTTTCACCCGCGAACGGTCTTTATACTAATTAGCAATATAAGCAACGTATAAGACGTTATAATGACCATATCGAAAAGGAGGAGGCAAGATGAATCAGATCATTCTCGCATCTCATGGCGGCCTGGCCGCAGGCGCCAAAGACACGCTCGAGATGGTTCTCGGCGACGTGTCGAACGTCCACGTCGTGTCGCTTGCTCGTGACGACAAGGAGCCCATCACCAACAAGGTGGACGCCATGATCGCCACGTTCAACGCGGACGACACCGTCTATGTGCTGACCGATATGCTCGGCAGCTCGGTCAACAACAGCATGGTCGAGCTTTCCAAGAACGGCACGAAGTTCACGGTTGTCAGCGGTTTCAATATTCCGCTGGCGCTGACGCTCGCTATGAGCCCGCCCCCATCAAGGGTGCCGAGCTCGCGGCCCTCATCAACGAGGCCCGCACCGGTCTGACCAACCCCAACGCACCGGTCGAGGCCGTCGCGGCTCCCGCCAAGAAGGCCAAGGCGTCCCGTCACAGCTCCGGTCCCGCCAAGATCGTCCTCGCACGTCTTGACTACCGTCTGCTGCACGGCCAGGTCGTCTTTACCTGGACCACCAAGGTTCAGGCCGAGCGCATCATCGTCGTCGACAACGCTGCCGCCAACGATGAGATCAAGAAGGGCGCTCTTAAGCTGGCCAAGCCCCAGGGCGTGCGCCTGAACGTCTTCACCGTCGAGCGTGCCCTCGCCAAGATGGACAAGCTCAACACCCTCGGCGAGCGCGTCATGTTTGTCTTTGGCAACACTGCGAGATGCTGCAGTTCTGCCAGGGTTACAAGCTCGACGCCATCAACCTGGGCGCCACCGCCAACCACGACGGTGCCGATCAGATTGGCGGCAAGGACAGCTCCGTCTTCTTCGACGCCACCCAGAAGGCCGACGTCAACCAGTTGCTCGACATGGGCATTAAGCTCTACGTCCAGCAGACCCCTACGTATCAGAGCGTCGACATCGACGCCAAGCTGTAATCAACCAGGCTTTTGCCTGACTGAAAGGAGAAGGGTATGAATACGTTCATCAGTGCGGTGCTCGTCGGCCTCGTCGGCGTGTTCTGCATGTGGGACTCCCGCCTGCTCGGTCGTCTTAACTTCGAGCAGCCCCTCGTTGGCGCTACGCTCGTCGGTCTGCTGCTGGGCGATGTGCCCACCGGTCTTGCCGTCGGTGCCGCCGTCGAGCTCGTGTCCATGGGCCTGGTGCAGGTCGGCGCCGCCGTTCCGCCCGATATGGTCCTGGGCGGCATCGTGGCCGCTGCCTTTGCGTGCCTGACCGATGCTTCCGCCGAGACCGCCATGACGATCGCCATCCCGGTCGCCGTCCTGGGTCAGCTCCTCGGCATCGTGTTCCGTTCCATCATCGCCGTCCTCACCCATGTGGCAGATAACGCGATTGATAACGGAAAGTTCAAGACCGCCTACCGTATACACATCTGCGCCGCTCCGGTTTGTACGCCATCATGTACTTCCTGCCGATCTTCCTCGCCGTCTTTGTTGGCACCGACCTGGTTCAGGCCATCGTCAACATGGTTCCCGAGTGGCTGTCCACTGTCTTAACGTTTCGACCAAGATCATGACCGCCTACGGCTTGGCCCTGCTGCTCACCATGATGATCAAGAAGGGTATGACTCCGTTCCTGTTCATCGGTTTCCTGCTCGCCGCTTACCTCAACCTGTCCGTCATCGCGGTCGCTCTGATCGGTGTGTGCCTGGCTGTCGTCTTCATGGGCTTCAAGTTCAACGGTTCCCATGCAGCCGCCGGTGTCGATTCCGACTACGATCCGCTCGAAGACGACGAAGACTAAGGAGGAACACACTATGGCAACCGCAACCAAGGACGTGTCCCTGAACAAGAAGGTCAGCCAGTTCTTCTGGCGCTCCTGGGCCATCCAGGCCTCTTGGAACTACGAGCGTCAGATGAACATGGGCTTCCTCTACGGTATGGTTCCCACGCTCGATCGCCTCTATCCGGACGAGTCCGACCCCAAGCAGCTTGCTGCTAAGAAAGAGGCTTACCACCGTCACATGGCGTTCTACAACTGCACCCCGCAGACGAGCGCTTTCATCCTGGGCCTCGCCGCCTCCATGGAGGAGGAGTACGCCAAGGATCCCGAGAACTTCAACCCCGATTCGATTAACGCGGTCAAGACCTCCCTTATGGGCCCGCTTTCCGGCATCGGTGACTCCTTCTTCCAGGGCACCATCCGCGTTATCGCCTTTGGCTTGGGCGTTCAGCTGGCTCAGCAGGGCTCCATCATGGGCCCGATCCTGGCCCTTCTCATCTCCATCGTCCCCTCCGTGCTGATTACTTGGTTCGCAGCCAAGATGGGCTATCAGGGCGGCCACGAGTACCTGAGCAAGCTTCAGGGCGGCGACCTCATGGAGAAGCTCATGTATGTCTGCGGCATCGTGGTCTTATGTCCGTGGGCGGCATGATCGCCACGCTGATCGGCGCCACCACCCCGCTGCAGTTCGCTGACGGCACCGTCGTTATCCAGGACATCCTGGACAGCATGATGCCCCAGATGATCTCCCTTGGCCTCACCGGCCTTATGTACTGGCTTATCAAGAAGAACGTCAACACCGGTTGCTTCTCGTGATCGCCATCGTGGGCGGCATCGCCCTCTCCGCGGTCGGCATCCTGGCCTAGTCGCGACTAAGCGCCTAACCGCTTTCCCCCGGGGGCCTGCCTGGCATCCCATACCCCAGGCAGGCTTCCATCCCTAAATGTGTCAAAGGGCAGTCCCTTTGACACATCCTCAACGGACCGGCGACTCGGTCCAAATCACGGTAACCCTGCGAGCGCCCGGCAATGTGGCGCCGCAAAAATTGAAAGGAATGTGTCAGATGTACGAGATCGACCTTAACCTCCCTAAGCAGATCGTCGCTGACGTCCTGTCCAACCACGAGATCCACAGCGTCGCCTTCGTCGGCTGCGGTGCCTCCATGTCCGACCTTTACCCCGCCAAGTACTTCCTGGCCAACAACACGGACAAGCTGAACGTTCAGATCTTCACCGCTAACGAGTTCAACTACGACACGCCTTCCTGGGTCAACGAGCACACCTTCGTGATCACCTGCTCCCTCGGTGGCTCCACGCCCGAGACCGTCGAGGCCAACAAGACCGCCAAGAAGCACAACTGCCCGGTCGTCTCCCTCACCAACAAGGCTGGCTCCGCTCTGACCGTCGACGCTGACTACGTCATCGTTCACGGCTTCCACGCCAACTTCGCTGCCAAGTGCGAGAAGCCCGGCTACGCCATCGCTCTTGCTGTCGAGATCCTTCAGCAGACCGAGGGCTATGACCACTACGAGGACATGATCACCGGCCTCACCAACGTCTTTGAGCTCTGCGAGAACGCTGCTCAGTCCTGCAAGAAGCTCGCCAAGAAGTTCGCCGAGGACTTCAAGGACGACAAGATGATCTACTTCATGGCTTCCGGTGCCTCCGAGAAGATGGCTTATTCTCACGCCGCCTTCCTGTTCACCGAGATGCAGTGGATCGACGCCGCCGCCTACAACACCGGTGAGTACTTCCACGGCCCGTTCGAGGTTTCCACCGAGGGTAAGCCCTACGTCTTCTTCATGTCCGATGGCGCTACCCGTCCGATGGACGCCCGCGCCCTCACCTTCCTTAAGCGCATGGGCGCCAAGGTCGCTCTGATCGACTCCAAGGACTACGGCCTGGCTGACGCCGTGCCCGCGAGCGTCGTCACCTACTTCAACCCGCTGCTGCACCTCGCCGTTATGCGCGAGTACGGCAACCAGATCGCCGAGGCCCGTCAGCACCCGCTGACCATGCGTCGCTACATGTGGAAGCTTTCCTACTAATCACAAGTAAGTAGACCTTACGGGTTGATTGAGAGGGGATGGGGTTTGCGCCCTGTCCCCTTTTTGCTCTGGGGAGGGCGTGTCTGCCGCGTCATAAAACCCCAGATAAAACCTACCAAAATAAACCTGTCCCTTTTTGGCAGGTGGGAGGAGATGCGTATGATCAAGGCAGTGCTGTTTGATATGGACGGCGTGCTGGTCGATACCGAGTGGTTCTACAACCGTCGTCGCGTGGCGTTTATGGAAGAGAAGGGGTTCCACTTTGACGAGATTCCCGATCTTTCGGGGTCTAACGAGCCTGCCATTTGGGAGGCGCTGGTGCCCGACGATATTGAGCTGCGTGAGCGTCTGCGCGTGGAGTACAAGCAGGTCTACAGCCCGGACCATCCCGTTCCGTATACCGAGCTGCTCAACGAGCAGACGGGGCCGGTGATGCGTGAGCTGCACGAGCGCGGCGTGAAGTGCGCCATCGCGAGCTCGTCCTATCGCGAGCTCATTGACGAGCTGGTGGAAATTGCCGGTATCGCCGACGTGCTGGACTACACCATCAGCGGCCACGAGTGCAGTGCGTTTAAGCCCGACCCCGAGATCTACCTGCGTGCCATGGAGGCGCTGGGGGTGGAGCCTGCCGAGTGCCTGGTTATCGAGGACTCGCCTTTGGGCATCGAGGCCGGCAAGCGCTCCGGCGCCCGAGTCCTGGCGCTGCGTCCGCACGAGGGCGTCAACCTGGACCAGTCCGCCGCCGACACCATCATCGACAACCTGACCGACATCCTACCTGCCATTTAGGGACAGGTTTATTTTGGCAGGTTTTATCTGGGCAAACGCCGAATTCGCCGTGAAGGGACCGCTCTCTTCACGCGTTTTTCTTTTGAGCGGCCTCACGGTCCTTCTGATGGTTGTCGAGAGAGGGTGAATTGAAGCGCCCCCGCACGCTCCATGCTACAATCGCGGGCACGCCTCACAACTATATCTGCCTTCGAAAGGAGCCTCCGTGGCGAACGCCATCGATCAGCTCACGGACCGCGTGCTCGTGCTCGGCCGCCTCACCATCGTTCGCCGTGCCATTACTGCCGTGGCGGTCACCATTTCCGCCGTTCTCCAGACATTTCTGATCCAGGCGTTCATTCAACCCGCCGACCTGCTTCCGAGTGGTCTTACCGGCGTCGCGGTCCTGCTCGATCGCGTTACCTCGCTCGGCGGCGTTCGAATCGACATCTCGCTCGGCATGCTCGCGCTCAACATCCCCGTGGCGCTCCTATGCTGGAGCGGCATTAGCAAACGCTTCGTCATCTTCTCGATGATGCAGGTCGTGCTCTCGTCGCTGTTCCTCAACATCTTTCACTTTTCCCCGTTTTTGGGCGACAAGATCATGCTCATCATTTTTGGCGGCGTGGTCTCGGGTCTGGGCGCTGCCATCGCGCTCAAGTCCGGTGCGTCCACCGGCGGCACCGACTTTATCGCGCTGTGGGTCTCCAACCACACGGGCAAGACTATCTGGGGCGTCATCTTTGGTTTCAACTGCTTTATCCTGGCGATTTTTGGCTTTATGTTTGGTTGGGACAACGCGGCGTACTCTATCGTGTTCCAGTTTATTTCGACCAAGACCATCGACAGTTTCTATCGTCGCTACGACCGCGTGACGCTGCAGATCACGACGCGCAAGGCGGACGAGGTCATGACCGCCTATGTTGACCATTTTCAGCACGGCATTAGCTGCGCCGAGGTCATCGGCGGATACAGCCGCGAAAAGATGTACCTGCTGCACGCCGTTGTCTCGACCTACGAGAGCCAGGACATTATCAAGCTGGTGTGCGACATTGATTCCGGTGCCGTGATCAATGTGTTTCACACGCTCAACTTTGTGGGCGGCTGGTGGGGCGGTCATGTCGACGAGCCCATGCCCACGGCCGTACCTGATCCCGACAAGCCCGCGCGCATGGCCAGCAGGCAGGCGCGCCTCAGCGAGCAGGACAGCCTGCAGCAGGACGACGGCAGGTAGGGTATTGGCATTTTGCCGGCCTGGCGCAACCCTTCCGTATGAGCCCCTCGAAAGCCTCGCTGCTTGAGGGGCTTTCGTTTTCCCAGATAAAACCTACCAAAATGAAGCTGTCGCTTTTTGGTAGGGAGGGTGTATCGTTTTATCATTATGAGGTAACATGAAACTAGACGTTATATACGTATTAGTTATTTCGATATTTCGATAAGAGTGATCAGATATGCCCGCGCCCAAAAATGCACCGCTTTACCAGCAGATTTACGACGAGATCAAGGATGCGATCGAGAAAGGTGTTTATGCACCCAAGGAGCGTATTCCGTCCGAGCTTGAGCTAGCCGAGCAGTACGACGTGAGCCGCATTACGGTGCGCCGCGCCGTCGAGGAGCTGTGCTCCGATGGCTACCTGGTTAAGCAGCAGGGCCGTGGTACCTTTGTCTCCACGCCGCACATCAATCGTCAGTTCCACGCTTCGACGCTTCAGACGTTTACCGCGCTGTGTGCCAGCAACGGCATGAAGGCGGGCGCGCATGTGGTCGATCGCCAGATTGTGCCGGCACGTCAAAACGAGATGGAGTTCTTTGGCCTGCAGAAGGACGCGCTGCTGCTGCATATTAAGCGCGTGCGTACAGCCGACGGCGAGCCCATCTTTGAGGAGAACATCTTTGTGCCGTTTGACGCCTACCGTGAGCTGTTGACGGCCGATCTTGAGGACAAGTCGATTTTTGCCGAGGTCGAGCGTGTTGGCGGAACGCCGATTGTCTCGGTTGGCTACCGCACGGTCGAGGCCGTTCGTGCCAATACCGAGCAGGCAGCCGAGTTGGGCATTGCTCCGCACGATCCGCTGCTCAACCTGCGTGCCAGCTTTACCGGTCCCAATGGCGAGCCGGTCCTGATGGGTAAGCAGTACTACGTGGGATCGCGCTACGTTATGGTCATGTAGGGTTGGTTCCGCCGTTCTGACGAACGGCGGATCGGTCGACGCTGCTCCTTTGGTTACGCGGTTTTACCAAACCGCGTAACGGCTCGACGCTGCAAACGCCCCTAAGCGGCAATCTGCAGAATGAGCGTGGAAAATATTCCGTTTTTGGCTTGGTGACGGGCTCAAAGTGGGAGATTATCCACGCTCATCCTGAAAGTGTCCAAAAATCCACGCTCGTTCGCCTTGGATTACGTTGCCCGTGGCCGATGGCGGCGCGGCACCGGTCCGCGTGGCGGCGTATAATCGGCGGCAGATGACTTGGACGTTAGGAAACCATGACCGATAGCATGCAGCAGATGGCGCTCGACACGCTCGGCGCCTATTTTGGCTACACCTCGTTTCGCCCGGGACAGGACCGCATGGTCGATGCAATTCTTGCCGGTCGCGATGCGTTGGGTGTTATGCCACGGGCGCCGGCAAGTCCATTTGCTACCAGGTGCCCGCGCTCATGCTGCCCGGCATCACCTTTGTGGTGAGTCCGCTGCTGTCGCTTATGGAGGACCAGACCCGTGCGTTGCTCGCGGCGGGTGCGCGACCCAGCTATCTCAACTCCAGCCTTACCCCGGCCCAGCAAAACACCGTGCTCAAGCGGGCGCGCGAGGGCCGCTATCAGCTTATGTACGTGGCGCCCGAGCGCTTGCTTGAGCCGCGTTTTTTGGCCTTTGCGCAGGAAGCTGCGGCCGAAGGCGGCATCGGCGTGCCGCTCGTGGCCATTGACGAGGCCCACTGCGTGAGCCAATGGGGCCAGGATTTCCGCCCCGCCTACCTGCAGATTCGCGAGTTCATCGATTCCCTGCCGCAGCGCCCTATCGTGGCAGCCTTTACCGCTACGGCGACCGAGCGTGTGCGCGCGGACATTCAGCAGATGCTCGGCCTGCAAAACCCCGCGACGGTGGTGACGGGCTTCGATCGCAAGAACCTCTACTTTGGTTGCGAGGAGATGGGCGACAAGGCCAAGACCGCCTGGGTGCGCGACTATGTGATTGCGCATTCGGGCGAGAGCGGCATCGTGTATTGCTCGACCCGCAAGACGGTCGATGCGCTGGCGGGCGAGCTTGCCGGGGCGCTGGGCCCCAGCGGCATTCGCGTTGGCCGCTACCATGCCGGCATGGGCAACGACGCCCGTCGTCAAAGCCAGCGCGCCTTTATCGACGACGATATTCAGGTGATGGTTGCCACCAATGCCTTTGGCATGGGTATCGACAAGCCCAACGTGCGCTACGTGATTCATAACAACGTGCCCGAGAGCATCGAGGCCTACTACCAAGAGGCAGGTCGCGCCGGTCGCGATGGCGACCCGGCAAGCTGCCACTTGCTGTGGAACGGTAACGATTTTCGCATGCGCCGCTTTTTAATCGACCGCGGCGATGCCGCCGATGAGGCGCTTGACGACGAGCAGCGCGCGTGGGCGCTCCAGAATCGATATCGTCTGCTCAGCCAGATGGAGGGCTATTGCAATACCACCGGCTGCCTGCGCGAATATATGTTGCGCTACTTTGGCGACGAGGCCGCGGCCGAGCATGCTGCCGCGGCTGGTGCGGGCGCCACCGCCA
>ENA-OQEX01000300-OQEX01000300.1-human-gut-metagenome-genome-assembly--contig:-NODE-300-length-28225-cov-11.221760_pt1 | contig 28225 bp, 27 predicted proteins | sample MGYA00242802_ERZ504649 | MGnify/ENA primary metagenome ERZ504649 (study PRJEB26092, sample SAMD00036194) | human gut metagenome | host: Homo sapiens | study: EMG produced TPA metagenomics assembly of...
ACGCGGAGCGTCCGTAGCGAGCGGGCGAGCGCGCCGGCAGGCGGGCGAAGCCGGCGCGGATCCGCGCAGCGGATGCGCGGAATCCTATACGCCGCACCATTGAACTTGAAGCCTCCGGCAACGGGGGCTTTTCTTTTACGCCGGCACCCCATGGATTCGAACCTCGGTCGAGGCGCGAGCGTCAAGCGGACTATTTCTTATCGACTCGTGTAAGATTTCGAGTAGGTGCCGCGGTCCATTCGCGGCCACTCCTTCTCTAGACGACCGATCAGGGTGATATTTCGTGGCAGAGCGTCCGACATACAAGCTCAGGTTTCTCGACCCCAAAAAGCGTTTTCCGTCGATGCCGGAACAGCCCGCAGGGCGCTCGTACGGCGTTGTCTGGAAAGTTTTTGGCGAGGATCCTAAAGAGTCCTGCTACGTCGTTGAATTCGTCGGCAAAAGCCACGTGTCGCTCTTGGGCTACGTGAGTGTGTCGGGCAAGGTCTATAAGGTTGACCGCCCTGTTCGGGAGGCGTCGTTGCCCAAGGATCCCGACATGGAGCTGGTCCTTGACGAGTCCGACTCCAGTATTGGCGAGATTATGGTGAGGGGAGCCAACGGCGCAATGCGCCCGCGTGCGCGAACTGCCGGCTCTCCCGAAGGCACCATGCGCGAGCAGTCCGACCACGAGACATGGAATTCGACCCGCGCCCTTCCTTACGGCGAGTTCATGGCCTCGATGTTCTTGCGCTACGTGATATTTGCCAACTCCGAAAGCGCTATTGCGAACACGGCGGGCGTCGACGGTCTCGATGCGGACATGCAAAATGTTGTCGATAAGATCAAACTCGTAAAGCTTCCCGAGCCGGTCGAGGTGTTCTTGGGCTTTAACACGGCGCCGCTTCCCGATGCTATCGAGACGCTGCTCTACCGCGTGGACCATACCGAGAACCCGAGCGGTATCGAGCGTTATGCCGCAGCCTTGATGAGCGAGGTCGATCTGCCTCGCCTGCGCACCATTGCTGCCAAGTCCGAAATGAGCCTAGCGCGCATCGACCGCTCAAAGCTGTTCTATCTCAATTTTGATCGTAGCCTGCTGGACCAGGATGAGATTGACATGCTGCTTGCCATCGAGTGCCATCTCAATCGCCTCTCCGGCATCCTTGAGCGCATCGGGGCTGGATTGGTCCCTGCGGCATCCTCGCCGAGCTTTGAGGGCTGCGCGCTCTTTGACGCGTGGCATATCGCCAAGACGACCAACAATGTTCCCCGACTGCTCGATACGGCCTCGAGCGACAACCCGTGGGGCAAACCGGGAACGGTGGCTTGCCAGCCGGGCGGTGAGTGGGACGTGCGCACCCGCTTCGCGCGTATCGTCGAGGCACTCAACGTGGTCACACGGCTCGACTATACCTATCGGGTAAACGTTGCCGAGGGGATTATGCTCGTTCGGTTTGGGCACTCTATCGTGGATGCCATGCCGCAACGTGAATACGACGCCCAGGATGACGTCTGGCGCGAGTTGGACGAGGACGCGCGTGCGATTTGGGCTGCGGAGCACGACGCGCGCGTGGCGCTTACGCTTGCCGCGGCGTGTTTTGCCGCAGGTGCCTGCATTGCGCGCTGCTATGTTCAGATTGCGGCTCCCGACGGCGAGCAGGGCGAGCGCGTCATTGCAACATATTCCTTTGGACGTGCGGCCTATCTGGCCAATTGCGTGCCTGTCGCCAAGGATCTTGAGAGCATGGATATGGGCGATATGCCGTGCAAGTGCATGCTTGAGGCATATGAGTCGGACACGCCGGATGTGATTGAGCCTGCGGAGGTTCACGCTCGCCCGCGTGACGACCACCGCCCGCTGCCGCCGGCGTTGCGCGACCTGCTGCTTGCCGATACGGCTGATGAGCTCGAGGTCATGGAGAAGGACGATGACCCGTATGTGGCGCGCGTCGTTGAGTTGCGCGAGCAGGCCAAAGTTGACCGCACGGCTGCGTTTGAGGGCTTTTCCCGTCTTGTCGAGGAGCTGGAGGCAAAGTGTGCCGTTGCCGAACTGTTGGCAACGGGTCCGGTCCAGACGCAGTTTTGCGACAACCAACTGGTACGTATGGTGCTGCCGGTCATGGAGGAAGATCGTTCGGTGCGCATCCTGCGCGCTCCCGATGCGCTGTACTTTGCCCAGCACGAAATCTGCAGCTATTACGCCGAGCAGGAGGACTTTGAGCGGGCGCTGCCCGAGGTGCGCCGCCTCTACGACCTGGCGCGCTCGTCCATGCAGTCGCACTTTGCGCTCATCAACGTGTTGGCGCGCCTGGAACGCTTTGACGAGATTATCGAGGTAGCGCGCCACGGCCTGCGCATTGCCAGCGACCGTTCCGCAATCGGTTATCTGTTCTATCGCTTGGCGTTTGCCTATTGGAACTGCGATCAGCTCGAGCTCGCGTTGGCGTGCTACCGCCTCGTGCCGCGCGGCGAGGAGTCGGGTAGCAGCGCACTGGAGGAAATGCAGGGCCTTATGAACGAGATGGGTGTCAATGAGCCGCCGACGTTTGAGGAGGCAGTCGAGACCATCCGTAGGGCCGGGCTCGAGTTGCCTCCCGTGCCCGTCGTGACCAATCAGCTTGCGGATGCCGCCGTGCAGCTGGTCGATAACGGCTTCTTTTTCCTGGCGCGCGTCTGCATCTTCCAAATGTGGCGCACCATGGCAACGATGAGCTCGGCTCCCTCAATCGCTCGCTGGGGTAGGGGCGAAAGCTGCAAGGAGGAAAGGCCGCTGGGCAATTAGAAATTCCCCCTTGCTCAACTTCGGCTGTTTGGTTACTATAGAACGGCTGTTACGGAGAGCTGACCGAGAGGCCGAAGGTGCTCGCCTGCTAAGCGAGTATGCCCCAAAAGGGCATCTGGTTCGAATCCCCAGCTCTCCGCCAGTATGAATTTGAAGAAGGGTCCCATTTGGGACCCTTTTTAGTGCGGAGAAAGGAGGCTGGGGATTCGAACCCGAGAGGGCACGGGCGTTAAGCAAACGCGAAAGCGTTTGTAGCCCGTGGGCGAAAAGCCGCCAGGCTTTGAAGCCGGAGGCATGCGCAGCATGCCCGGACATCCCCAGCTCTCCGCCAGTATGAATTTGAAGAAGGGTCCCATTTGGGGCCCTTTTTTATTATCAAGAATGGCGGCTGGGGATTCGAGCCCTCAAAAAAGAGGCATCCTTTCGGATGCCTTCTTTCGGCGAGCGTATTGTTCTTCGACCTTACGCCTCGGGTGCTTTGGCTATGGTTTCGCTTTCTGCCGTAAGCGGGCGGTTGTCGATGCGACGGCCCAGGCGGTCGAGTTTTACAAGGAGCCACTCAATGGGATTCGGCCCCGAGCCTTCCTCGTCGGCAACCAAATCCATGACGGCGATCTTGGTGCCGTCTTGCTTGAGCGTGACGCTGCCCACCTTGTCGCCCACATGTACCGTGCCCGAAAGGTCATCGTAGGTAACCTTTTCGGTCACCTCTCCAGCAAGCGAAAAGACGGTCGCCTGAGCTGAGGGGTCGGCGAGTGTGGCATCGATCGTCTTGTCCGTCCAGTCGGTCTGGCTAATGCGCGCGATGAGTGGATTGCCGTTGGCGGTCTTTTCCTGCGTGTTGGCGATCGCAACCGTCACCTTGTGGCCGTAGTACCAGTTGGCAAGGGCGGCCGTGTCGGCAAAGCGCTGATCGGTGGTGCTGGAGTTCAAAACAACGGTGTAGGTCTCGTCGCCATCGCGGTTGTAGGCTCCCGTAAAGCAATAGCCGGCATCGTCGGTGGTGCCGGTCTTACCGCCGATATTGCCGTCCTGCCCCAGCAGCTCGTTGTGTGTATCCATGGAATGCGAATGGTCGGAACCGTCGGCGCCCGTAACCTCAATCCAGGAATCATCGCTCGCCACGATTTCGCGGAACGTATCGCTCTTCATTGCCTCCTGCATCATCAGGGCTACATCGTGCGCGGTGGAGTGCATGTCGCCGGCCCACTCATCAAAGTCCAGGCCGTGCGGATTCTCAAAAAGCGTTCCCGTGCAGCCGAGCTCTTGAGCGCGCTCGTTCATGGCCTTCACAAACGTGGCCTCGGCATCTTTGGTCTTGGGATCGATCTTTTTGCCCACATGCTCGGCAAGCACGATGGCGGCGTCATTGCCCGAGGGAATCATCAGGCCGCGCAGGGCCTGTTTCACTGTGAGCTCGTCGCCTTCGAGCAGGCCGGCGGTCGAATTGCCCACGGTTGCCGCGGCGTTGCTCACCGTGACCTTCTCGTCCATCTTGCAGTTCTCGATGGTCAGGATTGCGGTCATGACTTTGGTAATTGAGGCAATTTTGACCTGCTCGTCGGCACTGCGGGCGAAATAGACGGAACTGTCCTTGCTCATGACGATGGCGTTGGACGCATCGATATCGGGCAGATTCTCGGCCGTGATGCCGCGGCGTCGGCGGTCTTGCCACAAACGATATCGGTCGTAAGTACCTGGGCGTTGGCGACAGACGGCGCACCGGCGGCAAGGGCGACAGCGCAGACAATGCCGGCGGTCAGTTGCGCGGAGCGCTTTACAAGAGAACTAAGGGTCTTCACAGATTTCGCTTTCGACGGGATGGTCTCTTCAGAGTTCAAAGTATATCGTTTACCGGCGCGGACAATCAGCGCGCGGGCGTGCGCGGCCCATGTCTGCGCCCGAACGGACACATAGGTGCTTAAGGTCGACTTAATCGCCCACGCTTGTTGTGTGTGGCGCGCGCCGCCTCGGGCATAATGGAGCGCGAGAGGAGCACGCATGAACGAGCGCATTTTGGTGGTCGATGACGAGAAGGCCATCGCCGACCTAGTCGGTATCTACCTTACAAAAGAGGGCTTTGATGTTCAGATTGCCTATAGCGGAGCAGATGCTGCCAAGGCGATTTTGGAGCAGGAGTTCGATCTGGCGCTGCTGGACGTCATGCTGCCCGATATCGACGGCTTTGAGCTGCTGCGCACCATCCGCGCTAGCCATACCTATCCCGTTATTATGCTGACAGCGCGCGATGCCCAACAGGACAAGATCGAGGGCCTCTCGCTGGGCGCAGACGATTACGTGGTCAAGCCGTTCCGTCCGCTGGAGCTCATTGCGCGCGTTCGTGCTCAGCTCCGTCGCTACACCAGATACGGTAGTCGCGCACAGGCGGTCGAGTCGCCGACCATCCAGCTCGACGGCCTCGAGATCAACCGCGACGCTCGTTGTGTGACGGTGGACGGCGCACCGGTGCGCCTCACGCCCATCGAGTATTCCATCTTGCTGTATCTGGTCGAGCATCGTGGCAGCGTGGTGGCCGTGGGGGACCTGTTCCGCGCGGTGTGGAACGAGGACTTTATGCCCGGCTCCAACAATACGGTGATGGTGCACATCCGCCATCTGCGCGAAAAGATCGGCGACGATGCTCAAAAGCCGCGCTTTATCAAAAACGTCTGGGGCGTCGGTACATAATCGAATAACGCCTTTGGTGGTGGGGAAGTGGATATGACAAAAGACGATAGGCGGGTATTCGAGGTGCCCGATCGACTCTTTGAATACATAAGGGCGGTCGTCGACAATCGCGCGCTTGCGACGGTGCTGCTCTTTTTGCTGAGTCTGCTACTCATTGGCATTGACAATATCGTTGGCATCCTGGCAGTTCTGCTTATTGGCTTCTTGCTGATCGATCGATTTGAAATCGTTCGCCGCTGCGTGGTAATCGGCGGTGCCGCGTGGACGATTGCGCTGGCGATCGGGGCCATGGCGCTTGGCGGTATTGGCGAGCCCGTGTTCTTTGACGCCGCCTTTGTATTCAACATGCTCGGCTTTGTGCTGGCGCTTGCCGTGTGCGTCCTGTTCTTTTGCGGACGCGCCCTGTATTACCAGGGTTATGAGCAGGGCGAGCGGCATGCCGACCGCGTGATCGCCGCCCGTATTCAGGACCGTCTGATCGATAGCCCCGACACGTGGGATACCATCGACGGCGACTTTCTCGAGGTCGAGGGCGCGCTCAATCGGGCGCGCGATTGCGAGCGTAAGGTTCAACAGGCCCTGCGCGACGAATCGCATCGCAAAGATGACCTGGTTACGTACCTGGCGCACGACCTGCGCACGCCGCTCGCCAGCGTGGTGGGCTATCTTTCGCTCCTGCAGGAGGCTCCCGATTTGCCGCTTGAGCAGCGTGCACGCTTTACGGGCGTGGCGCTCGACAAGGCCCATCGGCTCGACGCGCTCATCGAGGAGTTCTTTGACATCACGCGTTTCGATTTCCACGATATCGTGCTTACCCGCGCCTACGTCGATTTGGGGCTATTGCTGGCGCAGGTGGCCGACGAGTTCTATCCCATTCTCAACGAACAGCACAAGGAAGCCCAAGTTGATATCTGCGAGGACCTGACGGTACTCGTGGACGGCGACAAGATGGCTCGCGTGTTCAACAACATCATGAAAAACGCCGTTGCCTATAGCTATGAAGGCTCGACGATCACGATTGAGGCCAGGCGTTTGGGTGACGGTGGCGTACGCGTACGATTTGTAAACCAAGGCGATCCGATCCCTGAGCCAAAGCTCAAGGTGATCTTTGAGAAGTTCTATCGCCTGGATGCAGCGCGTGCGACCAATCGCGGCGGTGCTGGGCTGGGCCTCGCCATCGCCAAGGAGATTGTATGCGCGCATGGCGGTACCATCGCGTGCGAATCAACGCCCGAGCATACCGTCTTTACCATCGAGCTGCCCGCCGCGTAGCGTAGGCGCCTTTACAAACACCTGACAATGCGCTCACGTGCGTATGAGTCGCGATTTCTACTATCGATACTGCTGAATTGATATCGATGTGGAGGTATGCGGTATGACGGCTGCTGCGGCTATAGGGCCCACGGAGCTCGAGGAGCTCATGGAGGCGCAAGCCGAGGCTGCGCACGAGCGCGAAGTCGGGGACGCGACTCGTCCCACGGCGCAGGATCTTGCCGCCTCGCCGACGCGCATCGACGTCAAGGGCCTCGACCTGTTCTATGGCGACCACCACGCGCTCAAGGACGTATCCATCAAGATTCGCGACAAGCAGATTACCTCGTTTATCGGTCCTTCGGGCTGCGGCAAATCAACGCTGCTGCGTTGCTTTAACCGCATGAACGACGGCATCAAGGACTGCCGCATCGAGGGTAAGATCGCGCTTGACGGCCAAGATATCCTGGGCGACTACGACATCTGCCGTCTGCGCCAGCGCGTAGGCATGGTGTTCCAGCGCCCCAACCCGTTTCCCATGAGCATCTACGACAACGTCGCGTATGGTCCGCGCGGCATGGGCGTGCGCGACCGCGCCGTGCTGGATGAGCTGGTCGAGGACTCTCTTCGTCGCGCTGCGCTATGGGATGAGTCAAGGACAAACTCAAAGAGTCGGGGCTGGGTCTTTCGGGCGGGCAGCAGCAGCGTCTGTGCATCGCCCGCGCGCTTGCCGTGCAGCCCGATATTCTGCTGATGGACGAGCCCACGAGCGCTCTCGATCCCGTGTCGACGCTGGTGGTTGAGCAGCTGGCCTGCGAGCTCAAAGAGACCTGCACGCTCGTGGTCGTTACGCACAATATGCAGCAGGCGGCGCGCATCTCCGACTCGGTCGCGTTTTTCTTGCTGGGTGAGTTGGTGGAGCACGCACCCACCGCTCAGCTCTTCAAAAATCCCACCGACCCGCGCACGGCGGATTATTTGACGGGACGTTTTGGCTGATACCATCTAGTAAAGGTACCTTTAGGATTAAGATGCGGTCATGCCGGCCGCAAAGGGGTTTAACATGATCTATTACGTCGAGGACGATGACAATATCAGGGATTTGACGGTCTATGCACTGCGCAAGCAGGGGATCGAGGCCGAGGGCTTTTCGTGCGATGGCGAGTTTAAGGCCGCCGTGGCGCGACGGGTACCCGATGCCGTCCTGCTCGACATCATGCTGCCCGATACCGATGGTTTGGCAATTATGCGTCGCCTGCGCGCCGACCGCCTGACGGCGACGGTGCCCATCATGATGCTCACTGCCAAGGATACCGAGCTCGATAAGGTGATGGCGCTCGATGGCGGTGCCGACGACTATCTGACCAAGCCGTTTTCGCTCATGGAGCTTGCCAGCCGCTGCCGTGCGCTGCTGCGCCGCGGCGGTATGGTCAAGCAGGCGAGCGATGTGCTCAGCGTGGGCGATATCGTGCTTTCGCCCAGCCATCGCGAGGTGACCGCTGCCGGCGAGCCACTCAAACTCACCTTGCGCGAGTTCGATTTGCTCGAATATCTTATGCGCAAGCCCGGCGTGGTCTTTACCCGCGAGTCGCTGCTGCAGAGCGTGTGGGGCTGGGACTTCGATGGCGGCTCGCGTACCGTCGACGTTCACGTGCAGACGCTTCGCCAAAAGCTCGGCGAGCGTGCCGGCGCTATCGAGACGGTGCGCGGCGTGGGTTATCGCCTGGCCGAGCCTTCTGCCGGTGGCGATGTCGAAGATGCCGTCGCTGCGGCAGCAGCATCGGAGGAGTAGTCTGTGGTCTTTGCCCCTCAGGGAAAACACACGCTTTCCCATCGCGTGTTCGTGACGATTTTTATCTGTGCCATGGCGGTGATTGTTGCCTTTACGGTGTTGGGCGCGTTCTTTGTGCAAAACACTTTGGCAGACGCGACGAGCGCAAATCTCTCGCAAGAAACCGAGCTTATTGCCGCCGCCTTAAACGAGCAGCAGGAACCCATCGCATTCTTGCGAAGCCTCGATCGCGAGGACCTTCGTATCACGCTGATCAACAGGGATGGATCGGTCGCCTACGACAACGAGGCGTCTCCTTCCATGTTGCCCAACCATGGCGATCGCCCCGAGGTCGTTGAGGCCCTTGAGAGCGGTTCGGGTTCCGCGGAGCGCTCGAGCACCACGCTCGACGAGATTATGCTGTATCGCGCCGTGGCCCTCGATAACGGTCAGGTCGTTCGTTTGGCGCAGGCCCAGCCTGGTGTTGCGGCGATTTTGCTCTCGTTGGTGGCACCGATGCTGCTTATCGCGGCGGCGGGCGCGGTGCTCTCGTTTTTCCTTGCGCGCCGCGAATCCCGTGCCATCATTGCGCCCCTGCAAGAGGTCGATTTGGACCACCCGCGCCGTAGCTATGAACATGCCTACACCGAGATGGTTCCCATGCTCGAGCGCATTGAGTCGCAACGCCAGGAGCTTAAACGCCAGATGGCGGTGCTGGCCGATAACGACCGCATGCGTCGCGAGTTCACGGCCAATATCACGCATGAGCTCAAGACCCCGCTTACCGCGATCTCGGGCTATGCTGAGCTCATTGCAAATGGCATGGTCGAGGGCGAGGACGACCTGCGCAACTTTGGCGGTCGAATCTATCGCGAAGCGGGCCGTCTAGCAGCGCTGGTAAACGACATCTTGACGTTGTCTAACCTGGACGAGGCCGAGCGCGCGACCGAGGGCGAGGCAGTGCCTATTGGTTCCACGGAACCCATTGAGCTCTCGCGCGCTATTACGACGGTGGAGCAGCGCCTCGAACAGGTCGCCCGACAGTCGAACGTGACCATCGTGCGCAAGACGAAGCCCGTTGTGGTCGAAGGTGCGCCACGCCTGATCGACGAGCTGATTTATAACCTGGCCAGTAACGCTATTCGCTATAATCAGCCCGGTGGTACGGTTACGCTTCGATGTGGGATCAATGATGAGGGCCATCCGTACCTGACGGTTGCCGATACAGGTATCGGCATCGCGCCCGAGGAGCAGAGCAAGGTGTTCGAGCGCTTCTATCGCGTGGACAAGAGCCGCTCCAAGGCACGTGGCGGAACAGGTTTGGGTCTGGCCATCGTTAAGCATGCCGCCATGTATCACCATGCTTCGCTCGATCTATCGAGCGAGCTGGGTGTGGGGACCACCATCACGGTGACGTTTCCCGTACAGCAGGACGAATCATTTGCGTAGCAATGCAGCAAACGTGTTGTTTTGACGCCGCGCCGGGGTTGCCGATGCGGCGTCATTATTGCGCAACATTGCCGTATGTGCTGTATCTTATGTATAGAGTTCGGACATGGCAGAAAGATGCGATATCATACGAGCAGTTTTGTCGATACGAACTAGGGAAATGAAAGGCAAGCTGCATGACCCTTCTCGAACTGTTCCAGCTGCTTAAAAAGCACCTCAAGCTGGTCATCACCCTTCCGGTGGTCTGCGCGATCGCCATGGGCATCGTGTCCTTCGTTGCGATGGACAACACCTATACCGCGACGACGAGCATGTACATTCTCGCCAAGACCGACGATAGCGGTCAGATGAGCTACAACGATCTCTCGGCGAGCCAGATGCTTTCCAACGATATCGCCACGCTGCTGGATAGCGATAGCGTTAAGAGCGGCGCCGCCAAAGAACTGGGCCTTACCGATCTGGATGACTACAAGGTGTCTGTTTCCTCCGAGACCACCACGCGTGTCATTACGCTTTCGGTTACCGGCACCGATGCCAAGGAGACGGCTGAGGTCGCAAAGGCCATTGCCAGCTCGGTGAGTACGGTCGCTCAGAACGTCGGCGCTGCCCAGAGCATCAACGTTATCGACGAGGCTAAGACCCCCGAAGCCCCCAGCGGCCCCAAGCGCACGCTGTATATTGCCGTCGCGTTCCTCGCCGGTATCTTTATCGCAGTTGCCTATGTCGTTTTGGCAGACATGCTCAATACCCGCATCCGCGGTGCCGAAGAGGCAGAAGAGCTCCTGGGTATTCCCGTTGTTGGCCGAATTCCGGCTATGAAAGGTGGTAAATAGGCATGGCTAAGGCAAAGAACACCGATAAGCTCGTTGTGCAGAATGCCGCCAAGACCCTTCTGGCCAACATCCGCTTTGCGAGCGTGGACGACCCCATTCGCACCATCACCGTTACCTCCTCGATTCCCAACGAGGGCAAGTCTACGGTTTCCATTAACCTTGCTCAGGCAATCGCCACGAGCGGCAAGAGTGTCCTGCTGGTCGAGGCTGATATGCGTCGCAGGTCCCTTGCCGATATGCTCGGCGTCCGCTCCCGCGGCGGACTCTATGCAGTCCTGTCCGAGCAGGTTTCTATCGACCAGGCGATTGTCGAGACAGGTCAGAAGAATTTCTACTTCCTCGATGCCGAGCCACATATTCCCAATCCTGCCGACATCATCGTCTCCCATCGCTTTGCCAAGCTGGTCAAGGCACTGTCTGCTAAGTTCCAGTACGTCATCTTCGATGCTCCTCCGGTCGGCACCTTCATCGATGCTGCCGAGATTGCCAGCCTGACCGACGGCGCGCTGTTCGTGGTGCGCGAGGACTTTACCAAGCGCGAAGAGGCGCTCAACGCTATCGCCCAGCTTAAGAAGTCCGAGAAGGTCAAGCTCATCGGTACCGTCATGAATTACTGTGAGACCGAGACCAGCGAGTACTACTATTCTTACTACACCAAGGACGGTAAGAAGGTTAAGAAGGGCTCCGACGATCAGGGCACTTCCAAAAAGGCATCTTCACCAACCGAGCAAACGTTTAGTTGATTAAGGCTGACCTATGCGTGACATTCATTGCCATATCTTGCCGGGTGTAGACGACGGCGCCGCCGATCTCGAAGAGAGCTTGGCGATGCTCGAGGCTGCCAAGCGGGCCGGTGTAACCAGAATCGTTTGCACTCCTCACTGCCGTGATCCCTATTTTGATTACGACAAGATGTGGGATGCCTTTGAGCTGCTGCGCGATAACGCTGACGGTTTTCCGCTCCAGATGGGCTTCGAGGTCAACCATCGAAAGCTCGTTGAGCTTGGTATCGATGCCGCGGATCACTTGCATTTCGATGGGACCAACGAGTTTCTGCTCGAGCTTTCGACGCATGCCGATGCGTATGCGTTTAGAGAGTACGAGAACACGATTTACGATTTGCAGTGCCGTGGCTACCAGGTGATCATCGCTCATCCTGAGCGCTATCGTGCGGTTCAAAAGGATGTAAGCGTGGCGGAGCGCCTGGTCGATATGGGCTGCAAGCTGCAAGCTTCGGCGGACTTTATTGCCGGCGGTCGCTTTGGTCGCGAGAAAAAGCCGGCACAGCGCCTGTTCGATCAGAACCTGTACAGCTTCATCGCGAGCGATGCCCATAACGTGGGTCATTACGATTGCCTGGCGAAGGCTCGCGCGAAGTTTAGCGTGCGCGGAGCTCATTTTCGCTAAAATCTGTCCCTAACGTTCTCATTGAATGAAAGGGCAGCCATGGATATCCAACTTAAGACGGGATGCTTTGATGACGCGGCGTTGGTGCGCCGCGTCGTTTTTATGGACGAGCAGGGCTACGAGAATGAGTTCGACGCTATCGACGAGGACCCGAACTGCATTCATGTGACGCTCTATGTAGACGGCGAGCTTGCCGGTTGCTCGCGCGTGTTTCCCGAAGAGCTTGAGCGCGCGGCTGACGCAGAGGCTCCGGTGTCGCCGGCGTGCGACTTGGACGAAGGCGTCGCAGCGGGGGAGACCTACATTATGGGGCGCGTCGCCGTGCTGCCGGCTATGCGTCGTCGTGGTTTGGCGAGCAAGATTGTCGAGGCCAGTGATACCGCCGCGCGTGATGCCGGCGCCAAGCTCATTAAGCTGCACGCGCAGGAATACGTGCTGCCGCTCTATGCCAAGGCGGGTTACACGCAGATTGCCCCGGTGGACTATGAGGATGAAGGCCAGCCCCATGCCTGGATGGCCAAACGGGTCGAGGGTGGCAGATAGGGACGTTCCTTTTCTGCCGGCAGTTGGGGACACTCCTTGGCAATTGGCGCATCAGAGCGTTTGGACATACAGTTTTTCGATTCCGTATGTATATATGCGCGCTAATGGGTTATAAAATCTAAGTCTGAACATAGCAGGTCTGCGATGCGGCTCGGGCAACCGGGCCGTTTTTGCGGACGGGGGTAGCGCGAAAGGACTGCACATGCGTCAATTTAAGACCGAGAGCAAAAAACTGCTCGACCTCATGATCAACTCCATCTACACCAATAAGGAAATCTTCCTGCGCGAGCTTATCTCTAATGCGAGTGACGCCGTCGACAAGCTCAACTTTAAGAGCCTGCAGGACCGAGTGTCAAGCTCGACCAGGGCGACCTGGCTATTCGCGTCTCTTTTGATAAAGATGCCCGCACCATTACCATCTCGGATAACGGCATTGGCATGACCGCCGAGGAGCTCGAGCGCAATCTGGCACCATCGCCCATTCCGGCTCCGAGGAGTTTAAGACCGAGAACGCCGAGCAACAGGCTCCGATGTCGACATCATCGGCCAGTTTGGCGTGGGCTTCTACTCCGCCTTTATGGTCGCCAGCCACGTGAAGGTCGTCAGCCGCGCTTATGGCGAGGACACCGCCCACGTTTGGGAGTCCGACGGTCTTGAGGGCTACACCATCGAGGATGGCGAGCGTGCTGAGCACGGTACCGATGTCATCCTGACGCTGCGCGAGAACGAGAAGCTCGACGCCGACGGCGAGGCCGAGACCTACGATCGCTTCCTGACCGAGTGGGGCCTCAAGAGCCTGATTCAGCAGTACAGCAACTATGTGCGCTACCCGATTCAGATGATGGTGAGCAAGAGCCGCCAGAAACCCAAGCCCGAGGACGCCGGCGACGACCTACAAGCCCGAGTACGAGACTACCAGGAGCTCGACGACCATCAACTCCATGACGCCGATTTGGAAAAAGCGCAGCTCCGACGTTGAGCAGAAGGATTACAACGAGTTCTACAAGTCCACGTTCCACGACTTTGACGATCCCGCGCGCACTATCAGCTTCCATGCCGAGGGTACGCTTGAGTACGATGCGCTGCTGTTTGTGCCGGGCCGCGCCCCGTTCGATCTGTACAGCAAGGACTACGAGAAGGGCCTGGCGCTCTACAGCTCCAACGTGCTGATTATGGAGAAGTGCGACGACCTGCTGCCCGACTACTACAACTTTGTCCGCGGCGTCGTGGATTCTGCCGACGTGTCGCTCAACATCTCGCGTGAGACGCTGCAGCAGAACCGTCAGCTCAAGGCCATCGCCAAGCGCGTGGAGAAGAAGATTACCGCCGATCTTGAGGATATGCGCGACAACGACCGCGAGGCCTACGAGAAGTTCTTTGAGAACTTTGGCCGCGGTCTTAAGTACGGCATCTACTCGAGCTATGGCATGAAGGCCGATGAGCTCGCCGACCTGCTACTGTTCTGGTCTGCCAAGGAGCAGAAGATGATTACCCTGGCCGAGTATGCCAAGGGCATGCCCGGGGATCAGAAGGCCATCTACTACGCCGCCGGCGACTCGCGTGAGCGCTTGGCCAAGATGCCCGTGGTAAAGGGTGTGCTCGACCGCGGCTATGACGTGCTGTTGCTGACGCAGGATGTGGATGAGTTCACGTTCCAGGCTATGCGTGAGTACGTTGCCGCCGATATGCCTAAGATCTACGAGGACGACGCCGCCCGCGAGGCTGCCGAGAAGGCCGTTGCCGACGGTGCCGAGCCCGAGGTCGAGGATCGTCACCTGGAGCTCAAGAACGTCGCGACTGGCGATCTTGATCTGGCGACCGAGGACGAGAAGAAGGAGGCCGAGGACGCCACCAAGGAAAACGAGGACCTCTTTAGCGCTATGAAGGAGGCGCTCGGTGACAAGGTCGAGAAGTTGCCGTCTCCGCGCGCCTGACCGATGCCCCCGCTTGCATCACCACCGAGGGTCCGCTTTCGCTCGAGATGGAGAAGGTGCTCCAGAAGGGACCCGAGGCGCGCCCGACGGCATGCCCAAGAGCCAGCGCGTGCTCGAGCTCAACGCCAAGCACCCGGTCTTTGACAAGCTTGTCGCTGCCCAGAAGGCAGGTGACGCCGACAAGATCAAGCAGTACTCCGGCCTGCTCTACGATCAGGCCCTGCTGGTCGAGGGTATCCTCCCCGAGGACCCCGTTGCCTTCGCGGCGGCTGTCTGCGAGCTGATGTAACTAGGGGGTTACGCGGTTCTACGAACCGCGTAACCACTCGACGCTGCAAGCCCGCCAGAGCGGCAATCTGCCTTTCAACTTCGGCGGCATGACCAGAAGGTCAATGCCGCCTTGTTTCAAGGCACCTTGCTCGCTCTGGCGGGCTTTCGCTGTCTGCGCCAAAACATCGGCATTGTTATGGGTAGTCGTTGGGGACGTTCTTGTTTGGCTAGTCGTTTAAGAATGTCCCCAATGACTATTCGGATTGCTAATTTGTGCGGGTTGTGGTTTTGGGAGCTGCGGGAATTTAAGATACTGTACAACTGTACGTTAACTAATCTTCGTAGTATATTGCTACCCGCAAAACTCAATACCATTGTGCTTCGAGACGCTAAAGCGCCTACGTACAATGGTTGTTGATAGTACGATTTGATTCAACGACAGGATGGATGGTCCAAGCGTGAGTCTCGGCAGCAAACTATCCAACGCAAAGGTATCCTTTGCGATCTTTAAACGTGACATCAAGCGATTGCTCGTGAACCCCGTCGCCTTGGTGGTTACCCTCGGCGTGTGTGTTATTCCCTCGCTGTACGCTTGGTACAACATCGTGGCTAACTGGGATCCATATGGAAACACCCAGGGCATTAAAATCGCTATCGCCAACAACGATCAGGTACCCAAAATGACTTGGTGGGCGAGCTCAATGCAGGCGATAAGGTGGTCGACCAGCTCAAGGAAAACGATCAGCTGGGCTGGACCTTCGTCGACTCGGCTGCCGATGCCAAAGAGGGCGTCGAGAGCGGGGAATACTACGCGGCGATCGTAATCCCCAAGAACTTCTCCGACAATCTTGTCTCGATGCTCGATGGCAATTACCATCAGCCGAAGCTCACCTATTACGTCAATGAGAAGAAGAGCGCCATTGCGCCCAAGGTCACCGATACCGGTGCCAACACCATCGAGGAGCAGATCAACTCGGAGTTTGTCTCCACGGTGGGCGAGACTGTTGCCAGTATCGCCAAGGATGCCGGTGTCGATTTAAAGGACAAGGCAACCCAGACTCAGGACTCGCTGACAAGTTCGGTGTCCGAGGCATCCGACACCTTGGGTGAGGTGCGCGATTCGATTGGCGATATGAATGCCGCCATCGATAAGACGAGTGGCGCTATCGCCTCGGCTGATGCGGCGCTTGCCGGCTTGCAAGGTCAGGCACCGTCGCTGACGCAGGCAATCTCCCAGGGCAACGACCTGCTGGGCGAGGCTCGCGCCACGGCGGGCAACTCTATCACCTCGCTCTCCAAGGCACTCTCGGAAGGTAGCCTTGCACTCACCAAGACGTCAGCCTCCGCGAACGCTGCGATTGGCAAGCTAACGGGTACGGTCACATCTACGACCACCCGCATCGACAACTCGCTCGAGTCTCTCCAGGCGACGATCGATCACAATAAGGCCGTTATCGGGCACTTGGAGATTCTCGTTAATGACGCGTCGACAGGTTCCGAGGAAATTGACGCGCGCATTGTATCGACCATCGATTCGCTTCGCGAGCAAAACCAGAAGCTGCAGAGCATCAAGGATGGCCTTTCTGCACAGTCGAGCGCCATGGCAAACGACGCTACGGCAATCTCGAACGCGAGCAACGCACTCAACGCGGCAATTCAGACCGGTACGGCTAACCTCGGTCAGGCTCAGACCGATCTGGGTCAGAACGCACTTCCGAAGGCTTCGAGCGCGCTTGACTCCTTTGCCGCCGTTTCGGGCGATTTGACCGGCATTGTGTCGGGTGTGACCCCCACGATAGCGAGCGCGCGCGGCACGCTGGCGCAGCTCGACGCCACGCTCAAGCAGGCAAAGACCACGCTGTCCCAAACCGACGCTCCCTTGCCAAGGTTCAGGACAAGCTCGCGACCGCCGCCAATGACATTGCGGCGCTGCAGACCTCTGAGTCTATGGGCGAGTTAGCCGACCTCATGGACGTCGACGTCAATGACGTGGCAGATTTCATGGCATCTCCGGTTGAGCTGACGTCCAAGTCAATCTATCCGGTCAAGAGCTTTGGCTCGGGCATCGCGCCCTTCTACACCAATCTGGCGCTGTGGGTAGGCGGCTATGTGCTCATCGCTATCTATAAACTCGAGGTCGACCGCGAGGGCATCGGTAGCTTTACGGCGCGTCAGGGCTACTTTGGCCGCTGGCTGCTGCTGGTGATCCTGGGTGCGTTGCAGGCCATCATCGTTACGGTGGGAGATCTGGTCATTGGCGTTCAGTGCGTCAACCCGCTGCTCTTTGTACTGGGCGGCATCGCTATTTCGTTCACCTACGTCAACATCATCTATGCGCTGTCCACCACGTTTAAGCATATCGGTAAAGCCATTGGCGTCATCCTCGTCATTGTGCAGATCCCCGGCTCGTCGGGCATGTATCCCATCGAGATGATGCCCGGCTTCTTCCAATGGCTGCATCCGCTGCTGCCCTTCACCTATGGCATCAACCTGCTGCGCGAGACCGTCGGTGGCATGTATTCGTTCAACTACCTGTTCAACCTGTGCATCCTGGGCGTGTTCCTTGCCATCGCACTCTTTATCGGTCTGCAGCTGCGCCCGTTGCTGCTCAACCTCAACCTGCTCTTTGACAAGCAGCTTTCCACGACGGGCCTCATGATCTGCGAGTCCAACGACCTGCCGCGCCAGCGCTATTCGCTGCGCACGGCCATGCGCGTCATGCTCGATTCGGATTCGTACCGTCGCGAGCTGCTCGATCATGCCGTGGCGTTTGAGCATCGCTACCCGTACTACATCAAGGGCGGTTTTGCCGCCGTGGTAGGCGTGCAGGTTCTGCTCTTTGTGCTTTCGACGGTGCTCGATATCGACAATAACGGCAAGATCATCCTGCTCGTTATCTGGATCATTTCGGTTATCGCCATCTGCGGCTGGCTCATCAACATCGAATACATCCGTGCGAGCCTCAATACCCAGATGCGTATCTCGGCGCTTTCGGACGAGGACCTTCGCCGCGAGATGCGCGAGCACACGGCTGCCATCCCTGCCGCCCGTCGCATGTTTGGTCTCAACGCCAGCGAGCGTGGCGCCAAGGGAGGCGAACAGCTACGAGCCGTCTGCCGCATATCGGTGCGCATCGTAAGGCTCAAGATGCCGACGGCGCTGACAACGTAAACGGAAACGACGGGGACACCACCCCGCTTGGCAAGCACTCTAAAGGAGGTGAGGCATAAATGAAAAACATCCTGCACCTGTTTAAGCGCGATGTCCAAAACGTGTCTCGCTCCGTGATCGGCATGGTCGTCGTGATGGGCCTGATCATCGTGCCATGTCTCTATGCATGGTTTAACATCGCCGGAAGCTGGGATCCTACGGCAATACCGGCAACCTTAAGATTGCAGTGGTCAACACCGATGAGGGTTACGAGAGCGATCTGATTCCCGTCGAGGTCAACGTGGGCGAAAACGTAACCGCCACCCTGCGCGGCAACGAGAACTTCGACTGGGTCGTCCTCAACGACCGCGATAAGGCGATTGAGGGCGTTAAGTCGGGCGCGTACTACGCTGCCGTCGTTATCCCTAAAACGTTTAGCGCCGACATGATGACGCTTTTCTCGACCGAGGTGAAGCACGCCGATATCGAGTTCTATGAGAACCAGAAGGCCAACGCCATCGCACAGATCGTGACTGAAAAGGGTTCGAGCGCCGTCCAGAGTCAGGTCAACGAGACCTTTACCAAGACCATCACGACCATCGGCCTTAAGACCGTGTCCAGCCTGCTCGACTATATGAGTACCGACCAGGTGAGCAACTTTATCGCCAATCTGTCCTCGACGCTGGGCGATTCGGTCGAGGACCTGCAGGACGTTCAGACGAGTGCGACGTCGCTCGCGGGCATTTTGAGCTCCACGTCCGATTCACTGACATCGGCGGGCGGCATGCTCAGGCAGACGGGCACCGTTGATGAGTCGACGAAGCAGCTGATGGAGCACGCCAAGAGCGGCATCAATGATTCCAAGGAAGCGCTCAAGGCCGCCAACGATGCCGTTGACGCGGCGATTGACGGAAGCGCGGGCTCGTTCGACAACGTGTCCGCCGAGCTTGCGAAGGCATTCGATGCCGCGAATCAGCATGTTGACCTTACGGTGTCTCAGCTCAACGAAGCCGCAGCGGCGCTCAATACGCGTGCTGACGATATCGATGCGATGGCCGATCAGCTCCGCAACCTTGCCGACCAGGTGAGTGATGACAAGCTCAAAGACGGTCTCGAGTCCGCTGCGACGTCGCTGGGCAGAATTGCCGTGGAGTACCGCAACAATGCGAAGGACCTGACGGCGACCGCAAAGTCCCTTTCGGACGGCATGGCGGAGGTCAACAACTCGCGTGCCGAGGTCGACCAGGCCATCGCCGATGCCAAGGCGGGTATCTCGGGAGCCAAGTCCGACTACGATTCCACGTTCTCGGTTAAGGCCAAGGAGCTCAAGAAGACCATTTCGGGCGTTCTGGATTCCCTGAACGGTATCTCGGGTGACTTGGATAGCGCCGTGAGCGGTCTGACCGACGCCTCTGGCTCGCTCGCAAAGGGCCTCTCCAAGGCTGCGACGCTGGTCAACAAGGCTTCTGATCAGCTGGGTGAGGCATCGGACAAGATCAGCGCCTTTAAGGACGAGCTCGATGGCGCCCTGATGTCGGACGACCTTGCCACGATCAAGACGATGATCGGCAACGATCCCGAGGGTTTGGCCGTGTCGCTTTCCGGCCCCGTCGCGCTCGACCGCAAGCCGGTCTATCCGATCCGCAATTACGGTTCGGCCATGGCGCCGTTCTATACGATCCTGTCGCTGTGGGTCGGCTCGATCGTGCTGGCGGCCATGATGAAGGTATCGGTTGACGATGAGCTCATCAACGAGCTGATCCCCGTGCGCCTGCACGAGATCTACCTGGGCCGCTACCTGTTCTTTGGAGGTCTGGCCCTGCTGCAGGCGACACTCGTGTGCGCGGGCGACATCCTGTTCTTTGGCATCCAATGCGACAACCCGCTGCAGTTTGTGCTGGCGGGCTGGGTCGCGAGTCTCGTGTTCTCCAATATCGTCTACACGCTCACGGTTTCGTTTGGCGATATCGGCAAGGCGCTCGCTGTCGTGCTGTTGGTCATGCAGGTCGGCGGTTCAGGCGGTACGTTCCCCATCGAGATGACCGGCCCCGTGTTCCAGGCGATCTACCCGTTCCTGCCGTTTACCCACGGCATCAACGCCATGCACGCCGCCATGGCTGGCGCCTACCATATGGAGTACTGGGTTGAGCTGGGTATCTTGGCGAGCTATCTGATTCCGTCGCTGGGCCTGGGCGTCGTCTTCCGCCGCCCGGTCATCAAGGCCAACGACTGGATCATCGAAAAGCTTGAAAGCACGAAGCTTATTTAGTGCAACAGCGTGACATTGACAAAACATCGAGGTTCACTTTGCTGACGCTTTAGTGGGCTGGATTGCGGTGCAACGCTGGTTGTTGCTACAGTAGCGGGGCGTGCCGGGGGTCCGGCGCGTCCCGTTTTTATTTGACCATGAGGCGGCACGCAGCCATACGCGTGCGGACACCACGCCCAGATTGAGTGCGAGGATGTTCCATGGCCCAATACGCTGCCAACGAAATCGAAAACATGCCCGATAGCCCTGTAGCCCGTGAGGATTTGGGCGCGGGTGGTATTCCCCGGGGTGCCGGCGCACGCTCGCCGTTGTTCTGGAAAGTTCTACTGCTTTCGGTGGCGATTATCTGGGGTTACTCCTTTACCACTATGAAGGACGCGCTCGACACCATTCCGGTGTTTGAACTGCTCTACGTGCGCTTTCTGCCTGCGGCGTTGGTCATGTTTGTCATCTTCCACAAGCGCATCATCGCGCACCTCAACGCCCGCAATCTTATCGTCGGACTTGGAATGGGCACACTTATGTGGGCCGCCTACGTCCTGCAGACGGTCGGTCTGGCGCACACCACGGCGGGCAAGAACGCGTTTTTGACGGGTACGTACTGCATCCTCGTGCCCTTTGCGAGCTATTTTCTGAGCGGCGAAAAACTCACCCGCTATAACCTGGGCGCGGCACTGCTGTGCTTGGCGGGCATTGGCCTGGTGGCGCTCGATAGCGTCGAGTTCAATATCGGCGATGCCATTACGCTGGGCGGCGCGGTCTTCTTCGCCATCCAGATGGCGGTGACCGCCAAGTACGGTCGCAAAATGGACATCAACGTCATCACGTTTTGGATGTTTGTGGGCAATGGCGTGCTGAGCCTGATCTCGTCGCTGCTATTCGAGACCCAAGCGCCTCTGTCCGTGTGGACGCCGAATTTTATCTGTGTGATGGCGTTTCTCTCGGTGGGCTGCACATGCGTGGCTCTGCTCATCCAAAACGTCGGCCTGGCGCATGTCCCGGCTTCGACGGGCTCGCTGCTCCTTTCGATGGAATCGCCTTCGGGCGTGTTGTTTTCGGTGCTGCTGATGGGGGAGGCGCTCACCTCGCGCCTGCTCGCCGGCTTTGTGCTTATCTTCCTGTCGATTATCTTGAGCGAGACTCACTTCGATTTTTTGCGTCGAAAGCCGCGCCCGCAATTGTAAACAACTTGTTGCGCCGCCCTCCTGGGGCGGCGTTTTTTATGCCTCGCCTTTAAAGTTGTACCTTGCACTTTACGCTATCAAAGTGCTTACTGCAAAAACGTTACTGGAGGGCATTTATGGCACCAGCTCAGTCCGATCTTCAACCGCAATCAGCGCCCAAGGCCACCGCAGCGGCGCAGACCGCTATCGGTGACGGTCTCGTTGCAGAAGCTCAGGCTTTTGCAGACGAGCTCGCTGCGTGGCGACACGATTTACACCAGATGCCCGAGCTGGGTAATAGCTCCCACAGACCTCTGCGTATATTCAAGCGCGCCTGACCGAGATGGAAATCCCATTTGCCACGCTCGTCGATGGTTCCTGTGTTGTGGGCCTTGTCGGCGCCGGTGCCACCGCGGCCCAGGGCAATGGCGTCTGCACGGACGAACAGGCCGGTACGGTCATCATGCTCCGTGGCGACATGGATGCCCTGCCCGTTGCCGAAGAGTCAGGCGAGCCTTTCGCCTCTACGAACGGCTGCATGCACGCATGCGGACACGATATGCATGCGACGGCGCTGCTTGGTGCGGCGCGCCTGCTCAAGGCCCGCGAGTCCGAGCTTGTGGACGCCAACGCCACAGTTAAGTTGCTGTTCCAGCCGGGCGAGGAAACCTTTGAGGGTGCCCGCGCCGCCATCGCCGACGGTCTGCTGCGGAACCCGCGTCCTCAGGTCGCCTTTGCCATGCATGTTAATAGTCAGTCGCCGCTTGGCCTGGTGCTCTACGGCAGCCCGGCGCTCTCGGGCGTGTACGGTTTCCGCATTACACTGCAGGGCAAGGGTGGCCACGGTTCCAGCCCCGAGATCTGCATCGACCCCATCACGGCCGGCGTGCATGTGCACCTGGCGCTTCAGGAGCTTATCTCCCGCGAGGTGCCGGCGGCCAAGGAGGTCGCGCTTACCGTGGGTAAGTTCGCTGGCGGCTTGGCGGCCAACGTCATCCCCGACACCTGCGTGCTCGAGGGAACGTTGCGCGGCTTCGATGTCGAGCTCATGGCTCACCTTAAGACTCGCATCGCGGAGGTCGTCAACGGCGTTGCCGCAACATATCGTACGCCGGCAACCATCGAGACGCTTTCGGACGTTCCGCCGCTCGTGCTCGACAGCGATATGACCCAGGCCTCGCTTGGCTACGTGGGCGCGGTGCTGCCCAAGGCGCCTTCTTGCCGCTGTTCCATGCCATGGCGAGTGAGGACTTCGCGCTTATCTCGAGCGAGATCCCAAGTGCATACTTTACGGTGGGCGCGGCCGTGACCGATACGGACGAACACTTTGCCCAGCACCATCCCAAGGCGCGCTTTAACGATGCCGAGCTGCCGCTCGGTGCCGCGGCCTATACCGCCGTCGCTTTGGGCTATATCGCCGACCACCGGTAGCACCCAACCTTGCCTTTCAAGCCTGCGGGCATGGCCGTAAGGCCTATGCCCTTGTCTTTCAAGGCAATCTTGGCACTACCGCGCCCGGCGCCGGCTATTCGTTTGTTAAATAAGGAGCAGTATGTCCCAGCAGCGTAAGTTCTTCCCCGGCTGGCTCGTGGTGGCCTCTGGCTTCGTGATCATGGCCACGTGCTACACGATTTTCGTCAACTGCATGAGCCTGTTCCAGCCGTTGATCGTCAGCGACCTGGGCATTTCCCTTGCGCAGTACACCATCTCCAACGCTCACGATCGCTGCGTCTAAGCAGTTTGGCATGGCCGACCTGGGTAAGGTCACGGGCACCATTACCTCGCTCGAGATGGTCGGCGGCACCGTGGGCGCTATTGTCTCGGGCGTGCTGTTCGATGCCACGGGCTCCTTTGCGAGCGCCTGGATTGTGTGCCTGGCGTGCTCCGTGGTCATGCTCGTGTTCCTGCTGGCATCCGAGCCCATCGCCGCCAAGCTGCGCGCGAGCGTGGCGGGGGAGTAGGTAGCCAAAGCGCATCGCCGCTTGTCCGCTTCGTCCGCGGCGCGCGTCTGGCCGAACGAGTCCCCATACCCTCGTTCGGTCAGGCGCGCCGCCGCGTTGCTGCTTTGTGCCGTATAATGTCCACTACCTATGACGCGATACAAAAGAAAGGTGTTTGCCCATGCAGGCACAGAAGGCGGAGGGAACCCGCGACCTTATCGGCGCCGAGATGCGCGCCTGGCAAAAGATGCAGCAGATTGCGGCCGGCGTGTTCGAGCCGTTTGGTTTTAAACCCATCGAGACGCCCGCGATCGAGCAGGTGGACGTGTTTGTCCACGGTATCGGCCAGTCGACCGACGTCGTGCGCAAGGAAATGTTCCGCGTGTTCAGCGGTGCCAACCTGGAGCGCGTCTTTACCGAGGGCACCGACACCAAACTCAAGCCCAAGCAGCGCCTGGCGCTTCGCCCCGAGGCACGGCCGGCGTGGTGCGCGCTGTCGTCGAGAACAATCTGGTGCCCCAGGGCTCCACGCCGTTTAAGGCGTACTACGCCGAGGCCATGTTCCGCGGCGAGCGTCCCCAGAAGGGCCGCCTGCGCCAGTTCCACCAGGTGGGCATCGAGTGGCTCGGCGCTCCCGATCCGGCGGCAGACGCCGAGTGCATCATCATGCTCATGGAGTTTTACAAGCGCCTGGGCTTCGATCTTTCCAAGCTTCGTCTGCTCATTAACTCGATGGGCGACGCTCAGTGCCGTCCGGCTTACCGCGAGCAAGTCAAGCAGTTTATCCTCGATCACGCAGACGAGATGTGCGATGAGTGCCGCGAGCGCGCCGAGCTCAACCCGCTGCGTGCCTTTGACTGCAAGAACGACCACTGCCGCGAGATCATGGCCGAGGCTCCGCTGATGGGTGACAACCTGTGCGATGAGTGCCGCGAGCACTACGAGCAGGTCAAGCGCTATCTGGATGCCGCCGGTATCGAGTATGTCGAGGATCCCACCTTGGTGCGCGGCCTGGACTACTACACCCGTACTGTCTTTGAGGTCGAGGCCCCTGGCGCCGGCGTCGGCTCCATCGGCGGCGGCGGCCGCTACGATGGCCTGGTCGAGCTCGAGGGTGGCAAGCCCACGGCGGGCGTCGGCTTTGCTGTCGGTTTTGAGCGCGCCCTGCTGGCCCTGCAGGCCTTTGGCAGCGATTTGGGTGCCGATGAGGCCCCGTGCGTCTATGTCGCCAACGCCGGCAAGGAGCTGCGTCAGAACGTCTTTGCCATTACGCAGGAGCTTCGCGCCGCAGGTATCGTGACCGAGGCCGACTATCAGGGTCGTTCGCTCAAGGCCCAGTTTAAGCAAGCCGATAAGGTAGGCGCCAAGCTCATCTTGGTCCTGGGTGGCGACGAGCTTGCCGCCGGCAAGGTCAAAGTGCGCGACATGCAGAGCCATGACGAGGTGCTCGCCGATCTGGACAACGTCGTCGAGGCGGTTCGCGAGCGCCTGTAGCGCATCTTTTTGAGCTTCGGGCCTGCTAACGTGCCCTGCTCATGGAGAGCGATTGTTACGGGGGTGTTTCGCTTTTATGCGGAATGCCCCCGTTTACGTATGCCGCCCACCGAGAAATACGACCATTTAGGGCAAAAACCTTTGCAATGCAGAAAATACTTTTGTGTGGTAAAGCGCAATCAGTGTCGAAAGTATTTCTCAAGCGCCTATAATGAATACCGCATGTTACGTGCATAGAAGGAGGAATGGGAGGAAACGTGGCTGAGAACCTAAGCAACCAGTCTGTACCCGAAGCCGCGGCGCGCGTCGCTGCCGTGGTCAACCGCCTCGTTAACCGAATCGGCTCGAATGCCGAGTCCAGGGAGCGTCTCGCCGAGATCGAGATCCCCGAGGAGCTGCGCGACAATCTGGCGCTGTTCTTGCGCCTGGAGCGCCGTGTGCTTAGCGAGTATGATCCCGAGATCGCGGACCTGTTCGACAAGATTTTGACAGCCGAGATTGTGGTCAATGCCGGCAACCCCGGTACCTGCGCTGCCGACGAAGCCGTCGACGAGCAGGGCGTGCCCACCGCCGACGAGCCACTGCCGTGGCATTTCGTGAGGTCGTCGATTTGATCGACAGCCTGCCGCTCGATAAGCAGCAGGTCATCGTTCGCGCCTTTACGAGCTTTTTCCATCTGGCAAACCTGTCGGAGGAGAACTACCGTGTGGCGCAGCTGCGCGAGCGCGAGGCCGGTGCGTCGACCGATACCGAGGTCGATCCTGCCAACGAGCTTACCGTTGCCTATCACCAGCTGGTGAATGAGCTGGGTGTCGAGGGTGCCAACGAGCTGCTCGACAAGCTCGAGTTCCACCCTGTCTTTACCGCACATCCCACCGAGGCCCGTCGTAAGGCCGTCGAGGGCAAGATCCGCCGTATCTCCAACCTGCTGGAGGAGCGTCCGCGTCTGGGCGGCTCCGACTGGTGGAGAACGAGCGCCATATGCTGCAGGAGATCGACGCCTGGTGCGTACGAGTCCCATCGCGCTCAAGAAGCCCACGCCGGTCGAGGAAGCCGATACCATCATCGACATCTTCGATAACACGCTGTTCGACGTTATCCCCGTTATCTATCGTCGTTTTGACGATTGGGTGCTGGGCGACAAGGCCGGTACTGTGCCGCCGCTGTGCCCGGCGTTCTTCCATCCCGGCAGCTGGATCGGTTCCGACCGCGACGGTAACCCCAACGTCACCGCCAAGGTGAGCCGTGAGGTCGCCGCCAAGTACTTTACGCACATGGTGCTCAAGCTCGAGGACAAGTGCCGCCACATCGGCCGCAACCTCACGCTCGAGGCTACCTACAGCAAGCCGTCGGCCGAGCTCATTAACCTGTGGAACCATCAGGTCGAGATGAGCCCTCGTTACACGGCCCGCGCCGAGCTGATCTCCGAGCACGAGCCGCATCGCGCCGTCATGCTCGTCATGGCCGACCGCCTGAACGCCACCGTCCGTCGTATCACCGACACCATGTACCACAGCGCCGACGAGTTCCTGGATGACCTGCGCGTCGTCCAGCGTTCGCTGGCCGCCTGCGGTGCCGTCCGTGCTGCCTACGGCCCGGTCCAAACCATCATCTGGCAGGTCGAGTCCTTCGGCTTCCATATGGTCGAGATGGAGTTCCGTCAGCACTCCGTGGTGCATGCCCGCGCCCTTAAGGATATCCACGAGAACGGTATCCATGGCGACCTGCAGCCCATGACGCGCGAGGTCATCGATACCTTCCGCGCTATCGGCTCCATCCAAAAGCGCTACGGCAAGAAGATGGCGCACCGCTACATCATCTCGTTTACCAAGAGCGCTCAGCATGTGGCCGACGTCTTTGAGCTGGCGCACCTGTCCTTTGCACACGAGGAGGATGTCCCCGAGCTCGACGTGATCCCGTTGTTCGAGCAGCTCGAGGACCTCGAGGCTGCGTCGACGTGCTCGATCAGATGCTTACGCTGCCCGTGGTGCAAAAGCGCCTTGCCCAGACCAACCGCCGCATGGAGGTCATGCTGGGCTATTCCGACTCTTCCAAGGATGCCGGTCCTACCACGGCCATGCTCGCGCTGCACTCCGCGCAGGAGCGCATCGCCAAGTGGGCAGAGAAGAACGATATCGACCTGGTGCTCATGCACGGTCGCGGCGGTGCCGTGGGCCGTGGCGGCGGCCCGGCCAACAAGGCCGTGCTGGCGCAGCCCAAGGGTTCGGTCAACTGCTTCTTTAAGCTTACCGAGCAGGGCGAAGTCATCTTTGCCCGTTACGGCAACCGCACGCTGCTCAGCGCCATGTTGAGTCCGTTGCCGCCGCAACGCTTTTGCAGTCGGCCCCGAGTGTCGAGAAGACTAACACCGAGACCACTCAGAAGTTCTGGGATATGGCCGAGAAGCTCAACACCGCAAGCCACGAGCGTTATCTGGACCTGCTGAACACCGAGGACTTTACACCGTGGTTCTCGACCGTGACGCCGCTGACCGAGGTCGGTCTGCTGCCGATCGGCTCGCGTCCCGCCAAGCGCGGCCTGGGCGCCAAGTCGCTCGATGACCTGCGTACCATTCCGTGGATCTTCAGCTGGAGCCAGGCGCGCATTAACCTGGCCGCTTGGTACGGCCTGGGCACCGCCTGCGAGCAGCTGGGCGATCTTGACCAGCTCAAGGCTGCCTACCAGGAGTGGCCGTTCTTCCGCACCTTTATCGACAACATCGAGATGTCGATCGCCAAGACCGACCAGCGCATCGCCAAGATGTATTTGCACCTGGGCGACCGCGATGATTTGTCCGAGAAGGTCTTCACCGAGATGCAGCTCACGCGTAAGTGGGTCCTTGCCATCGTCGGTGATGAGTGGCCGCTGCAGCGTCGTCGCGTGCTCGGCTGCGCCGTTCGCGTGCGTAACCCCTACGTCGACGCTCTGTCCATCGCCCAGGTCCGCGCCCTTCGCGAGGTGCGCATGAATCAGGACGAGATGGCCGAGGAGAAGAAGGCCGAGTACATGAGCCTGATTCTTTCGACTGTGACCGGCGTCTCGGCAGGATTGCAGAACACGGGGTAATCGATAGCCCTGTAGTCGTCCGGGCCCGCCATTAGTTTACTTTTAGGCACGTCCTCGGACATGCAAGAAGCCCTCGCTGCGCACTTCGTGCGGCGAGGGCTTCTTGCGTCCTGACGCTCCTATTTGGCAAGGTGTTTTTTAGAATCCATTTTGCGCTCGGCCTCGAAGGCCTGCCTGTCCCAATCGAGCGGAAGTCCGGCCTCGACCCATGCCTCGTAGGCCCTCCTTATGGG
>ENA-OQEX01000301-OQEX01000301.1-human-gut-metagenome-genome-assembly--contig:-NODE-301-length-28112-cov-2.498803_pt1 | contig 28112 bp, 36 predicted proteins | sample MGYA00242802_ERZ504649 | MGnify/ENA primary metagenome ERZ504649 (study PRJEB26092, sample SAMD00036194) | human gut metagenome | host: Homo sapiens | study: EMG produced TPA metagenomics assembly of...
TATCTTTTTTGGAAAGCTGCAGGACTTTTGATAGAACACAAGGGTTATGTTGATATCAATTATCTGATATGGAAGATGGTATTATTGATGTTTGCCATACCGATCACGTTGATCTATGCAAATGGATTTGAGAAGAGTACTTATGTATTTGAAGTTACAGGTCCGATCAAGTGGGTCATTGGAATTTTGATGATCATCTGGCTGGTTGGAACGATCATTTTTACGATCAGATTTCTAGAGAAATACAGAGCAATAAGGAAGGATATTTTAAATGCAGATTTGTGTGGCGATGAAATTCAAAGTATGGTAAAAAGCATATCAAAAAAGTTAGGGGTTCATAAAGAAATTCAAGTAGTGATCTTAGAAAAAGCAGGCGGACCAATGTTATATGGGATTTTGAAACCAAGAATCATTCTGCCAAGAATTTATGATCCGCAACAGCTAAATATGATATTTACACATGAATTGATTCATTATAAACATCATGATCTTATTTGGAAACACTTGGCGAACATTATCTGTTGTGTATACTGGTTTCAACCTACGTTAAAGGATGTTTTTTATCAATTAGATCAATGGGGAGAAACATACTGTGACAGGACAGTATGTGAATATCTGCCAGATGTAAAAGGATATTTTTCTACGATCATAGATATTTCTATGGAAGAGATCAGATACGGAAGATATACAACAGCGGGGTTATATGAGAGTAAGGAAGTATTAAAACTACGAATAGAACGGATGAAATCTTATCGACAACAAAGAAGGTTGCGAAGAGGAATTTCTGTAAGTGTCTTATTTGGAATGATCATACTCAGTGCAACTACGGTATTTGCTTCAGGGATAGGATTTGTAAAGGCATACGATAAGATTGCAGATGAAACAAGAGAGGAAATCAATGTTGGAACGGAAGGTGATATAAAGATCAGAAGCAAAGTATAGAATGTATGATAAAACCAGAATCAAAAAGTGCATGATAAAAAATGAAAGATTAAAAGAGAATGATGGAAAACCATTTACATGGAAGATCAAGCCAAAAGAAAGAATAGAAACAAAAGAGGGACACTTAAAAAAGGGAACTTGTGTTCAAGTGGCTGCCTGTATGGGGTTTGAAGAAGAACACCCTGAAACACATATAGCAATTGGAATTATTGATGAGGATGGAGAGGAAACTTATATAGAGAATGGGGTAAATCTGGTAAGTGTCTTAAAGGTAAAAAAAGATGGACGATATCGAGTGTTTATAGAAAATCAAGGAACGAAAAAAGCAATAGCAGGGGGATATTATTGGGTGGAAACGGAGAAATAGTAGAAGAAATATTACCATTTTCTACAATAGTTAATGTGCAATTTCTCTAATGATATCAGCAGTACCTGGATGTGGATGGGGGCTTTCAGCAGTTTCCTTGGCATCATCCTATGGAGGATATTCAGCTTTAGAGAAGGCGGTTCATAAAGCTTATTATAAAAAGAAAGGAATAAAAGTATATTATAAAATTCATAAATCAGTAATGAGTATGAATAAAGTAAGATATGTTGTTGGTTAAGAGAAAGGAGCAAAAGGATGAAAAAAAAATTGCGATTAAAAACATTTCGTAAAAATATAATTCAATTGTTAATATTTCTAGGAATTGTTACCTTTTTAAGTAGCTCACAAAAATATATTCCGTATACAAGACAAGAAATTATAGCGCAGGATATAATTCTATTTTTATTGTATTTGGTTTTGAGTATTGTAATTGATATAATCAATGAGAAAAAACAAGGCTAGTTGATTTAAGAATATGAAAAATAGGAGCAATTTGATATGAAGAAAAAACGAAGCATAATTCTAATAAGTATTCTAATCATTGTATCGGCTGCCATATATTTTTACAAACCACAACACAACAAAAACAATTCCTATCAACTTGGAATCATTATCTCAATAGGGAACAAAGATAAAAGCAATATTTTATATTATAATGACCAACTTCAAAAAACAGGACAAAAGAAGTTGAAGATCGGAAATATTGCGAGTCAGTATGATATTCCAAAGACAGTGAATGATAAAGTGTATATGATCCCAAAAGGAGTTCCATATGTAAATGAGCGGGAAGAAGTAATGGAGCTTGATCATAATACACAAAAAAATAAAGTTATATAAAATAGGACGGCCGGGACTTTTTTGTTTTTGATGAGAAGGATGGTGATATCTATAAAATCTAAGCAGAGTACCACGTCCATATTTTAATATGGGCGTGGGTGAATGCGTCCTGACGGACACATTATCGTTTCCCCTGATTCCGAATATACTGTTTTATTGTGTGCAGACTGTTTTCACTAACAGATGAAATAAAATAACTATCCGACCAAAAATAAGGTTTCCAGTAATATTTTTTTAAAATGGTTTCGCCATACAACTTTCGTGCTTTTCGTGCTGTTTGTGTTTTTAAAACATTTGCAAGTTCCGCCGGTGAAGTTGTTGTATCAGCTTCCATCAGGATATGGACATGATCCGATTCGCCATTGATCTCTAGGATGTGAAACCCTCTTTGATCTGCTACATAGTGGATACGTTCATAAACAACATCTTTTACTTTGCCTGTTAAGACTGGATGTCTGTATTTTGTAACAAACACGATATGGTATTGCAATAAAAAGCAACTATGCCGGTTTATATAATAATCTGTATTATCTTTCTTTCGCATGATGTATCTCCTTTACAGCTAAACATATGTTTGGTATGATTATACTATAAAAGTACGATATTTTCAACATATCAGAAAGGAGACAACCATATGGCATACCGTGTGACACAAAGAATCATTTCTTCGGATGATCCGTTATATCCATATTTTGACGATCTGTGCAGAAAGTCCAAGCTGTTGTACAATGCAGCTCTTTTTCGTGTGCGGAATATCTTTACCGGTTATGACAAAGAACATCGGACAGAGAACGAAGTCGAAGTCTTTCAAGAAGTTGCGTTATTACAACGATCTTATCCAAACATGCACGTCCGCAGAGTGATCTCTTATACACACCTTGAAAAGATGATGCGTGTCACAGAGAATGCAGATTTCTTTTCCGGACTTCCAAGACAGACAGCACAGCAGATGGTCAAACAGTCAGTCACAGATTTCAAAAACTGGCTTGCTTCTTTAAGAGAATATAAAAAGCATCCAGAAAAGTATCTGGGTAAGCCTAAGATGCCTCGCTATAAGAAAAGTGACCTGACGACTGTGATCATCACAAACCAGGATGCTGTCTTGTATCAGGACGATATCGGGATGTCCTTAAAACTGCCTTTGCAAAAGCAACGCTTGTACTTTTCAAATCTTTCTTCGGATCCTGTATTAAAAGAAGTCAAGATCAAACCGTATTATGGTCGTTTTTTACTCTGTCTGACACTGGAAGAACCAGATGTTGCATTTGATCCTTCCGGATCTCATATATGTGCCATTGATCTTGGAACAGATAACTTCGCAGCGATCGTATGTGATGATCACTCATCCGCAATATACAAAGGCGGAGCTGTCTTATCCAAGATCCAATGGTTCCATAAACAGAGAGCAAAGTATGTCTCCATCATCACAAAAGGTCATGAAAAGAAACACGCTGTTTCCAGGCGGTTAAGAGACTTTTCTTTCCATTATGCCAATTTTGTGAAAGACCAGTGCCACAAGATCAGTCGTAGTATCATTGACTTCTGTATGGAACACCAGTGTGGAACACTGATCCTTGGTGTGAATCTGCTCTGGAAGCAGAGATCCAATATGAATAAGATCAACAACCAGAATTTTGTCTCCATGCCGATCACTCTCCTGCGGACAATGATCACATATAAAGCTCTGAATGCCGGCATCAGAATCATAGAGCAGGAAGAAAGTTATACTTCCAAAGCGGATCTGATCGCAAATGACAGGATCCCAACCTATGGTGTCGATGATAAGGATGCTTCGTTTTCTGGAAAGAGGATCAAACGTGGTTTATACCGTTGCTCTAACGGAATGATCTTAAATGCGGATTGTCACGCAGCAGCAAATATCATGCGGAAAGCGATCCCTGATATCTGGAAAGATACCAGAGATTATACGTTTCTTTCTGCTCCTGATGTGTATGGATTCCACAAACTGAATCCGAAAGGTATTCCTGTCAAAGGGATAGCGGCATAAGTGAATATGCCTTGATTGGTACGGACAGCCAATCTTTTGGTCAGAAATGGGTAACTGTCACGACTGTTAGAAGCCACTTCCATAGGAACTACTGTACACATGGGAGGGGTAATTCACTCAGATGATAAAAATCTCTATTTTTCTTCAGGAAATACAGATAAAATCTTGTATCAGATGGATTTAAAAAAAGACAAGATCAGCAAGCTCAAATTAAAAGAAATAAATCCACAGCAAATTTTACCGTATAAAAATAAATTGTTTGTTACACACTGTGATCTAACCAGTGGAATGGGAAAAGCAATTTCATTGTTAAACCCACAAACAGGAGAAAGCAAAGTTTATAAATTCAAGCATAATGTAATTCAATGTCAAACAAAAGAGGACTATTTGTATATACTAAGTAATGATAGTATCGATAAATATAAATTTGATGGAGAAAAAATGCATTTAGAAGCAAGCAGTAAAATCGCTATCAAAGGATTTTGGAAGAATGGGTATATCAGCAGCTTTTTTCTGAAATAGTAACACCAGTCTTGACATCCAATCATCGTTTGCATATAATAAAACCAATAGAAATAGTAGGAAATACAAAAATACCAGCGGAAGCGCAGCATAACAAGAATAGAAATGCTAAGCATCCGCTTTTTTATTCTAAATAAAAGGAGAAAGAAATGTTAAATCAGTTTTCAAGAACAGAACTATTACTTGGAAAAGAAGCACTTGATAAATTAGCAGGCAGCAGAGTTGCTGTCTTTGGAATCGGTGGTGTTGGTGGATATGTATGCGAAGCCTTAGTACGAAGCGGTGTCGGTGAATTCGACCTTGTTGACGATGATAAAGTCTGCTTAACAAACCTAAACCGCCAGATCATCGCAACAAGAAAAACAATCGGAAAATACAAAGTAGAAGTGATGAGAGACCGTATCTTAGAGATCAATCCAGATGCGAAAGTCAACGTTCACAAATGCTTCTTCTTACCTGAAAATGCAGAGGAATTTCCATTTGAAGAATATGACTACATTGTTGATGCCGTTGACACAGTAACAGCAAAGATCTCATTAGTTATGGCAGCAAAGGAAAAGAATGTACCAATCATCAGCAGTATGGGAGCTGGAAATAAATTAGATCCAACCAGTTTAAAGTGGCAGATATCTATAAGACAAAAGTATGCCCTCTTGCAAAGGTTATGCGAAGAGAATTAAAGAAGAGAAGAGTTAAGAAATTAAAAGTTGTATATTCAGAAGAAATGCCGATCAAACCAAAAGATGATATGGCAAACAGCTGCAGAACAAACTGTATTTGTCCTCCAGGAGCACAGCACAAATGTACAGAGAAAAGAGCGATTCCAGGCAGTACAGCATTTGTACCATCTGTCGCAGGACTGATCATCGCAGGGGAAGTAGTGAAGGATTTATGCAAAGGCAGTAAAAAATGTAACAAAACAGGCATTTATGAAATCCATACCGATCATGTGTAGTTATGTATTTGTCAGTATGGCATATGGAATGATGATGGAGAATGTTGGATTTGCATGGTATTATTCGCTTCTTACAAGCCTTACCGTGTATACAGGAGCTTTTCAGTTTGTCCTGATCACATTTTTAAGCAGCGGGGCATCCATCGTCACGATCGCAGTGACAGCTTTGTTGATGAACAGCAGACAGAGTTTCTACAGCCTTTCATTTTTGGAGACATTCCGTAAGATGGGAAGAAAGAAATTTTATATGATCCATACGATGACAGATGAGACATATGCAGTAAACTGCACGATCGAAGACAAAGATGAAAACAGCAGAAAAGAGATGTTTCTCGTTGCATTCTTCAGCAGATGTTACTGGATGTTTGGAGCAGTGATGGGTGGATTGATCGGGCAGCTGATCCCATTTGAATTAACAGGAATCGATTTTGCATGACTGCATTATTTATCATCATTTTTATCGATCAATGGGAGAAAGCGGACAAACATTTTCCAGCGGTTGCAGGAATTCTGATTGCAATTATCGCATTACTGCTCTTTGGACAGCGGGCATTTATGCTGCCAGCATTGGTGATCGTTTCAGGAGTTTTAATCTTTTGGAATAGTGAAAAACAGGAAGTTTAGGCAGAAAGGGGAAAATAATGAACACAAAAATGGCATTGATCGCAATTTTCGTTTCTGCCGTGATCACATTTGGACTTCGAGCCCTCCCTTTTCTTGTATTTCAGGAAGGAAAAGAGCTTCCAGATCAGATCAAACGATTAGGAATGGTGTTGCCATCTTCGATCATGGCAGTACTGATCGTGTATTGCCTGAAAGATGTCGGGGATGACTTTATGGCAGATGGCTTATGGAAACTGATCGCAGCGGCAATTACCGCAGTCAGCTATAAATGGAAACATAATACGCTGATCAGCATTTTACTTGGAACAGTTGAGTTAATATGCTGTTCTTACATTTTTTTGGATAGAACAAATTTGAGATAGAATAAACATAGGATGAAACAGGAGATATATATGGCAAGAGAAATAGAGACAAAATGTATTCATTTAGAAGAAGCAGAAGGGGCACTAAACCACTTTGGTGCAATGGCATATCCAATCTATCAGTCAGCAACATACGCACATCCAGGAGTCGGACAAAGTACAGGTTATGATTACAGCCGCCTGCAGAATCCAACGAGAGAACATCTGGAGAAGACAGTTGCTTCTCTGGAAAATGGAATCGATGCATTGGCATTTTCCTCAGGAATGGCAGCGATCACATTGATGATGGAATTATTCAAACCGGGCGATCATCTGATCGTGGATGCAGATTTGTATGGTGGCAGCATCCGTCTATTTAATCACGTATCTGAGAAAAACGGAATCGAATTTTCCAGTGTGGACTGCCACAAAGAAAATGTCGCAGCATATATCAGAGAAAACACAAAAGCAGTTTATATCGAGACACCAACCAACCCAATGATGAACGTCACAGATATCAAAGCATTAGCTGAGATCACAAAGAAACATAACATTCTTCTGATCGTTGACAATACATTTTTATCTCCATATTTCCAGAATCCATTAAATCTCGGAGCAGATATTGTTGTACACAGCGGAACAAAATATCTTGGAGGCCACAACGATACACTAGCTGGATTCTTAGTTACAAACAGAGAAGATATAAGCGAAAGATTTCGTTTCCTGATCAAGACAACAGGAGCCGGATTAGCACCATTTGATTGTTTCCTGATCCAGAGAGGGATCAAACCTTAGGAGTTCGTATGGACCGTGCACAGGAAAATGCGATCGAGATCGCAAAATGGTTAAAAGAACAGGATATCGTAAAGAAAGTTGTCTATCCAGGATTCAAAGAACATCCAGGATACGAGATCATGAAAAAACAGGCAAGAGGATTTGGAGCAATGCTTACATTTGAACTTACGAAGAAAGAATATGCGATCAATATCCTTGAAAAAGTAAGAATGATCAAATATGCAGAAAGTCTTGGTGGGGTGGAAACACTGATCACATATCCAATGACACAGACACATGCAGACGTTCCAGAACATATCCGCAAACAAAACGGGATCACGGATTGTGTGTTAAGAATGTCTGTCGGAATTGAGAATGTCAAAGATTTATTAAATGAACTGGAAGAGGTATTTTCAGAAGTACGAGGTGAATAAGATGCCTGAGAGAAACTTAAACTTTGATGAACCTGTGGATCGAAGAAATACAGATTGTTTAAAATATGATTTTGCGAAGCGTAAAGGAATGCCAGAAGATGTGCTTCCATTATGGGTTGCGGATATGGATTTTAAAACATCCTCTTATATAGAAGATGTTTTAGTAGAACGTGCAAAAGAAGCAATCTTTGGATACAGTGAAGTGCAGACTCCATATTTTCAGGCAGTAGCCAATTGGATGAAAATACATCATAATTGGGAAGTCAAAAGAACATGGCTGGTAAAAACACCGGGCGTTGTCTTTGCCCTTGCTATGGCTGTGAAAGCCTTTACAGATCCGGGAGACAGCGTGATCATTCAGTCCCCGGTATACTATCCCTTTTCGGAAGTGATCACAGATAACGGAAGGAATATTGTAAGCAGTGACCTCTATTTGGGTGCGGATGATCGTTATCATATGGATTATGCAGATTTTGAGAAAAAGATCATAGAAAATAATGTGAAACTTTTTTTATTATGCAATCCGCATAATCCGGTTGGGCGTGTCTGGACAAAAGAAGAATTAGAGAAAGTCGGAGATATCTGTTTAAAACACAATGTATTGGTTGTCAGTGATGAAATTCATGCAGATTTTGTGTTCAAAGGACAACATCAGGTATTTACTGCGATCAAAAAAGAATATGAAGATATCACGCTCTCATGCACTGCGCCAAGCAAGACATTTAATCTCGCAGGACTGTCACTTTCTAATATTTTTATTCCAAACAGGGAATTAAAACGTCAATTTAAGGCAGAATTAAAAGCAGCCGGAACAGGATTGATGGGAGTTATGGGACTAGTTGCCTGCCAGACTGCATATGAAAAAGGAGAAGAATGGTATCATGCCATGAAATCCTATGTACAGGCGAATATCGAATTTACAAAACAGTATGTAGAAGAAAATCTTCCAGGAGTCAAAATGATCGATCATGAAGGCACATACCTCGTATGGCTTGACTTCAGAGAGACAGGACTTGGAGTAGATGAATTAGAAGATCTGATCATTCATAAAGCCAAACTATGGTTAGACAGCGGAAAAATCTTTGGAAAGAACGGAGAAGGCTTCCAGAGGATCAATGTAGCATGTCCAAGAAGTACAGTCAAAGAAGCGTTAGATCGTATGAAAGAAGCAATGCAAATGTGATCGATCAGATTCAAATATATAAAAAGGAACCAGTTGTGAACAAGTTTCACATTTGGTTCCTTTTTTCACTTTTTAGCAATCTGATTAAATAAAAAGGCACAAAAATGGCTTAAATACGTGCTTTACAAGCAAGTGTGACAAATCACACAAAATGTTAAAAATCATAAAGTAATGTGCACTGTTTCTAAAGACGTACAATCTATTGAGAAAAATTTGCCATCCTGTTATGATTTGCTTGTAGTTAAGAAATACCGGTATTTAAAACAAGATAAATCAAAGAATTGTATGGATAAACTTTTGAAAAGGAGTGATTTGAAAAATGATGCAGAAGATTCAAAAATTTGGAGGTGCGATGTTTACACCAGTACTTCTGTTCGCATTTGCAGGTATCTCAGTAGGAATAGGTACTCTGTTTACAACACAGGCGATCATGGGAGGTCTGGCAGCACCAACAAGCATGTGGTACAAATGCTGGAACGTATTTCTACAAGGTGGATGGACAGTATTTAACCAGTTACCATTGTTATTCGCAGTATCATTGCCAATCGGAATGGCAAAGAAACAAAATGCAAGATGTTGCATGGAAGCATTAGTTTTATATATGACTTTCCATTATTTTGTAAACACGATCTTAACTCAGTGGGGTGGAGTATTCGGAGTTAACATGAATGCGGAAGTCGGTGGAACAAGCGGACTTGCAATGATCGCAAGTATCAAAACATTAGATATGGGTATGGTTGGAGCTTTAGCAGTATCCGGAATCGTAATTTATCTACATAACAGATTTTTTGATACAGAACTTCCTGAATGGCTTGGTTCATTCTCAGGATCAACATTCGTATTCATGATCGGATTCTTCGTAATGATCCCAGTTGCAGTATTAGCATGTGCCTTCTGGCCAAAAGTTCAGTTAGGAATCACAGCATTCCAGGGATTTGTAAAGAGTGCAGGAGCTATCGGAATCTTTGTATTTAACTTCCTTGAAAGAGCACTGATCCCATTTGGATTACATCATCTGTTATACTCACCATTTTACTATGATAACGTTGTTGTACCTGGCGGATTATATGCTTACTGGGCAAAATTATTACCACAGATCGCAGCATCTACAGCATCTTTAAAATCTTTCTGTCCAGAAGCAGGATTTACAGCAAGTGGATTTGCAAAAATGTTCGGATGTCTTGGAGCAGCATTAGCATTCTACAGCACAGCAAAACCAGAGAAAAAGAAAAAAGTATTTGCACTGTTATTACCTATCACATTAACAGCAATCGTATGTGGAGTTACAGAACCAATTGAATTTACATTCTTATTCGTAGCACCTATGTTATTCGTAGTTCATGCATTTTTAGCAGCAACACTGGCAACAACCATGTGGCTTGCAGGAATCGTTGGTATTAACTCAGGTGGTCTGATCGAGATCGCATCACTGAACTTGATCCCATTAATGAGAAATCACTGGCAGCAGTATTTATTAGAATTGGTTATTGGTCTGATCTTTACAGCTATCTGGTTTGTAGTGTTCAGATTCCTGATCTTAAAATTTGATTTCAAAACACCAGGACGTGAAGACGAAGCAGAGATTGAATTTGGATCAAAAGAAAAATTCAGAAACAAACAGGCAGAAAAAGGTGGAAAAGCAGGAGATCCTAAGCTTGAGTTATGCGAACTGATCCTTGAAGGACTCGGAGGAAAAGACAATATCGTTGATGTAACAAACTGTGCAACCAGATTACGTGTCAACGTAAAAGATGAAACATTATGTAAAGACGATCCTTATTTCAAAGCAATCGGAACACATGGATGTTCTATCAATGGAAAAGCATATCAGGTTATCATTGGATTAAAAGTTCCTAGTATCAGAGAAGTATTTGAAACATTATTATAATCATTAGTATAAATTCGGAGGAAAGAAGAAATGGCAAAGAAAAAATATTCAATCACAGTTGCAGGTGGTGGAAGTACATTTACACCAGGTATCGTATTGATGCTCTTAGATCATATGGACAGATTTCCAATTCGTTCCATCAAGTTTTATGATAACGATGCAGAGAGACAGGAAACAGTTGCAAAAGCATGTGAGATCTATTTAAAAGAAAATGCACCAGAAGTAGCATTTGATTATACAACAGACCCAGAAACAGCGTTCACAGACATCGACTTTGTATTAGCACATATCCGTGTAGGAAAATATGCAATGCGTGAAAAAGACGAGAAGATCCCTCTAAAATACGGAGTACTCGGACAGGAAACATGTGGACCAGGAGGAATCGCTTACGGAATGCGTTCCATCGGTGGAGTTATTGAGATCCTTGATTACATGGAAAAATATTCACCAAATGCATGGATGTTAAACTACTCAAACCCAGCAGCGATCGTTGCAGAAGCAACAAGAAGATTAAGACCAGATTCCAAGATCTTAAATATCTGTGATATGCCGATCGACTTAATGGAAAAGATGGCAAACATGGTCGGATTAAAATCCAGAAAAGAAATGCAGTATGGATACTATGGATTGAACCACTTCGGATGGTGGAACAAGATCTATGATTCTGAAGGAAATGATTTAATGCCACAGATCAAAGAACATATGGCAGCAAATGGATATGCAGATGCATTATCAGATTCCAACCAGCATGTAGACGAAAGCTGGGTACATACATTCCAGAAAGCAAGAGATGTATATGCAGTTGATCCAGAAACAATTCCAAATACATACTTAAAATATTATCTGTTCCCAGATTACGTTGTAGAAACATCAAATCCAGAATACACAAGAGCGAACGAAGTCATGGATGGAAGAGAAAATTCATCTTCGGAGAATGCAGAAAGATCATCGAAAACGGAACAGCAGTCGGAAGTGCATTCGAACCAGATGCACATGCAACATATATCGTAGACTTAGCATGTGCGATCGCAGAAAATACACAGGAAAGATTCTTACTGATCGTACCAAACGAAGGAGCAGTAGAGAACTTTGACCGAACAGCAATGGTAGAGATCCCATGTATCGTAGGAAGCAACGGATATGAAAAGATCTGTCAGGGAGCGATTCCACAGTTCCAGAAAGGATTAATGGAACAGCAGGTAAGCGTAGAAAAACTGACAGTTGAAGCATGGATCGAAGGAAGCTATCAGAAGTTATGGCAGGCACTGACATTATCTAAGACAGTACCAAGTGCGAAAGTAGCAAAACAGATCTTAGATGACCTGATCGAGGCTAACAAGGTTATTGGCCAGAATTAAAGTAATAAAGATTTTGCAGTACAGGAGGAAAGAATCATGATGAAAACGATTCAGAAGAATGTAACAGTAAATTCTTCAATTGAGCGCATATTTACGATCATTAAAGTATTATTGGCAGTAAGTCCATTTATGGCATTAGGTTATCTTACAGCAAAGGAACTGCAGGTGCTAATTTACAGACGATCCTAAGTCAGAATCCACATTATACTGTTATGTTTTTAGTTGCCATGGTTAATCCATTTATCGCATACTTGTTAGGCTTTTTACAACAGCATTTGAATAAAGCTGATTATGGATATGCGGTTGTGAATATGGCATTGATGATCGTTGCAGAAGTAATGCTTCAGAACTTCTTATATGTAGCTGCATTAGCTTTCCTTCTTTATAAAACGGTTAAAACATATCAGATTCCAGTGAAAGACTCTGTAGAAAAAAGCCTAAAAAATCATTTTCTGAAAGATATTTCAGGAAGTATCGTAGTTCTAATTTTTGCTGGAATTTGTATGTTTGCGATGCTGCAATTAAAATAATTGTTATCTGATTTCTAAATATATAAAATTCATAAGTCCCAGAAAAAGCGTAAAGTTTTGTTCTGGGACTTATTTGTTTTGAAAGAGTATGTTAAACTGGTAGAAAATAATATTTATGGACAAAATCAAGGGAGAAACATTATGAAGAATATAAAAGTTATAATGTGTGATATTGATGGAACACTGTTAAATAGCAAGGGAATCGTTACCCCCAAAACAATTGATGCAATAAAGAAAGTTCGAGAACAAGGAATCTTGTTTGGAATATCAACAGGAAGAGATGTTCCAAGTGTAAAAAGGTTGTTTGGAAAATGGGGAATTGGCGGGCTTGTTGATATGGTCGTTGGAAGCAATGGAGGTGAGATTTATGATTACAAAACCGATTATTATGAAGAAAATTTTGCCCTTCCAGGAAACCTGATCGCAAATATCATGGATCACTATAAAGATATGGATGTGAATTTTGCAATTCATGGGGATGGAGTTTTGTATACTCCGAAAGAAGATGAACTTATCAAAATTTTATCTAAAGGTGATCAGCTTCCATATGAGGTCATTGATTTTGACGAGTATTTAAAAGAAGATCGTTTAAAACTTCTTATTGTATGCAAACCAGAAACTATGACGGCAGTTATTGAGAGAGCAAAAACCTTTAAAAATGAACGTTTCAAATGTGCAAGTCTTCAGACGACGCAACATCTGTTTGAATTTATGGATCCTAGGATCTCAAAATCTTTTGGATTACAAAAACTGATGGAGATGCATGGATTTACAATGGAAAATCTCTGCACATTTGGAGATGCAGATAATGATTATGATATGACCTTGCATGCAGGAGTCGGAGTCGTCATGGCAAATGGAAGTGAAAAAACAAAAAGTGTTGCAGATCATATTACCAAAGACAATGATCACGATGGAATTGGAGTGTTTCTGCAAGAACATTTGATCTCCAGATCATAAGAATCTGGGGGTTAAAAATATAAAGAGAACTTATAGCAAATCAAAAGAAAAACCTATAACAGAAATAATACAAAAGATGTTGACAATAAAGATATGTGGTTGTATAATCTAAAACATAGAAAACCTAGTAGAAAAATAGGAAATAAAACGGAATAAAAACAACAACTTTTTATGGAGGTTTAGAATTATGAGTAAGATTACAGCAAGCGCATTAGAATTAATCGGAGGAACACCACTTCTTAAAGCAGATAGATATGCAGACAAAGCAGGAGTGAAAGATGCAACGATCCTTACAAAACTTGAGTACTTAAATCCAGCAGGATCTGTCAAAGACCGTATCGCATTGGCAATGATTGAAGATGCGGAGAAGAAAGGTCAATTAAAACCAGGATCAACGATCATCGAACCAACAAGTGGTAACACAGGAATCGGTCTTGCAGCAGTTGCAACAGCAAAAGGATACAGAGCGATTCTTACACTGCCTGACACAATGAGTGTTGAAAGAAGAAACTTATTAAAAGCCTATGGTGCTGAATTAGTATTAACGGAAGGCGCCAAAGGAATGAAAGGTGCTATCGCCAAAGCCGATGAACTTGCAAAAGAGATTGACGGAGCAGTCATCTTAGGACAGTTCGTGAACCCAGCAAACCCAGCTGTACACAAAGCAACAACAGGACCAGAGATCTGGGATCAGACAGACGGTAAAGTAGACATTTTCGTAGCAGGTGTTGGTACAGGAGGAACATTAACAGGTGTTGGTGAATACTTGAAAGAACAGAACCAGATGTTAAAATAGTAGCAGTTGAACCTGCAACATCTCCAGTATTATCAACAGGAACAGCTGGAGCACATAAGATTCAGGGAATCGGTGCTGGATTCGTACCTGACACACTGAATACAAAGATTTATGATGAAGTTATCACAATCGAGAATGAAGATGCATTTACAGAAGGAAGAGCATTCGCACACAGCGAAGGAATCTTAGTTGGTATTTCTTCAGGAGCAGCATTAAAAGCAGCTACGATCCTTGCAGAGAGACCAGAGAACAAAGGAAAGACAATTGTAGCATTACTTCCAGATTCAGGAGACAGATACTTATCTACAGCATTATTCGCTGAAGACTAGAATAAGAGGAAAGAATATGGAAATCACGGTACAGCAAGTAGAATTACTGTCCGATGATGATTATATCTACCTAGATGTAAGAGGTGAGATCGCATACCAGCATGGACATATACCGAGGCTTACGAATGCTGGTGATTTCTCTCACATCGAGGAACTTCCAAAGGATAAGAGGCTGATCGTATATTGCAACTATGGAGAGAAAAGCGCCCCAATTGCCGAACAGTTAAGACAAGAAGGTATGAAGCTTTGAACTTATCCGGCGGTTACCGAGAATGGTTATTACATGTGACATCCCAAAAAGAACAGATGCAGGACGTTTCAAAGGACGGACTGCATCTGTTTTCGTCTACAGAAGAATTAACACCAGACGAGGTTAAACGATATGATCGTCAGATCATCCTGCCACAGGTAGGAAGTGACGGACAAAAGAAATTAAAGAAATCAAAAGTTCTGATCATCGGAGCTGGCGGCTTAGGTGCACCAGCGGCTTTATATCTTGCAGGAGCAGGTGTTGGAACGATCGGAATTGTGGATGCAGATGATGTCAGCGTGTCAAACTTACAGAGACAGATCATTCACACAAGCAAAAGAGAAGGAACAAATAAGGCAGAATCAGCAAAGAAATCAATGCTTGAATTAAATGAGCATATCAAGGTAAACACCTATCCAGAATATTTATATGCGGATAACGCAGAAGAATTGTTCAAAGAATACGATTTTATCATTGATGCTGTGGATAACTTTGAGACAAAGTTCCTGATCAATGATACATGTGTGTTGTTAAAGAAACCATTTTGTCATGCAGGAATCTTGCAGTTTCAGGGTCAGGTTATGACCTATGTTCCAGAAGAAGACCAGCCATGTTACAGATGTATTTTTGAGGAGATACCAGAAAGCGGTTCTGTGCCAAACTGCAGTCAGGCAGGGATCATTGGTGCAGTCGCAGGAATCATTGGATGTATTCAGGCATTAGAAGCGATCAAGTATCTGTTAGGAATCGGGGAATTGCTGACAGGCAAGATGCTTGTGATGGATGGATTAACGATGAATACAAGAGTTGTTAAATTCCCATCAAAGAATAAGAATTGTCGTGTTTGTGGTGAGCATGCGGATATTAAAAGTGTGAAAGAAAATCGGATGGAATATGTCGGGGTCGCTTGTCCTGTAAAATAAAAGATAAAGAGAGGTCATGTATGACATTAAAAAATATGATTGAATTATCAAACGGATTAACACCAATTGAGACAGAAATCGGATATTATATATTAAAAAATCAAGAAGATATCTTAGATATGTCGGTTATTGAATTAGCAGAAAAAACATTTGTGTCAAAATCAGCCATTCATCGATTTTGCAAAAAGATTGGGTTAAAAGGATTCAATGAATTGAAAGTCATATTGGCAAAAGATATCTCAGAAATGAAATCAGATATTGAGATGATCGATGTAAATTATCCATTTGAACGAAAAGATGGACCACAGATGATCGCAAAGAAACTGAGTAAGTTATATGAAACAGCAATCTATGATACCTATGATTATATGGATTTTATAGAATTGCATAAAGTGGCACAATTATTACATAAAGCGGAAGTTATAGACATTTATACCCATTCACATAACATGAATGTTGCAGAAAATTTTCAGGATAAGATGTTAACAGCAGGCAAAAGTAGTGTAGAATGTCCACATGGATTTTATAAACAAAGACTGACAGCATTAGCAAGTAATCCGAAACATGCAGCGATCATTCTCTCATATTCTGGAAAAGCAACCTTTGTAAAGCCAATTTTAAAGGTGCTGCATCAAAAGAAGGTGCCTGTTGTGTATGTTGGGAAAGCAGGTGGGAATTTATATCCACAGTATGTTGCCGGTGCATTAACGATCAGCAGCAGAGAAAACTTACGAGATCGTATCTCTCAGTTCTCATCTCATATTGCGATGCAGTATATGATGGATGTTGTTTTTGGCTGTATTTACAATATGGACCGTGAAAAGAATATTGAATATCTCAAAGAATCCATAGGATTTATGGATGATCGAGATATTCAGGATGAATGATACTAAATTATAGTTTGTTATAGATCATGGAATTTGTATATACATCTTTAGCATGTTTCGAATGATAATTCTCCATATAATTTTTCTGGAAAATGATAGAATAGATGTAATCAAAAATAAAATCCATATTTGTTTGAGAGGCAAAACTGGCAACTTTTTCATCAAAGGATTCATCATCAGGAAGTTGTAATACAATATCAGAATTCACAGCCAGTTTGGAATGAATATTACTTGTAACCGTAATGATCGGAACGTTATGATCTTTTAAAACTGGAAGATAAGAATTGTAATCATGATGCATAGCACTATAAGTACAGAAGATCACAAGGTCATTAGAGGTAATATTGCCGACTGTATAAAAATTATTCTGATATTCATCACCAATAATAAAATATTCATTTAATTTGATCATTTTATTTTTAAAATTCTCAAGAGAAATTCTGGAGTCACCTTTCCAAACAGGAATACACGGTGGCTCTTTTTTATTATTATAAGCAGTCATTTCTAATTGCACGGGATCTAACAGATTCCGTGTTTTTTAATTCCATTTGCAAGAATTTCAGATAAATGAAGACCGATATCTTCAACAGAATCATCTGGAGAAAAAGGTAGATTAAAATTAAGATCCTGACCAGAAATAGATGCTTCTCGGATCAGTTGTAATTTGAAATCTTTAAATCCGTCAAATCCTAATTTTGCAAAACGTAAAACAGAAGAAGTCGAAGAAAAGGATTCTTTTGCCATTTTGTTTAAAGTGACTTGATCAAAAGAGTTTAAATTGTTTTGTAAAAAATAAATCATATTCTGTTCAGAATTATTAAAAAAATCAGGATTTTTAATTTGTTCTAGTATCATATCAATCATTCTCCTAAAAAAGTATAGTTTTCAAATATTTCTTTTTTATTGTGAATTTGCACAAATAACCGGAATAAATTTATGCAGATTGTCCATGAAATAGTTGTGATGTTCCAAAAATAGCGTGAACTATTGAGCCTGAAATTTTCAAGAAATATAATCAGGGCACATGAAATAATATGACGGATATGGAGGAAAAAATCAATGAAAAAAGAATTTAAGATTGTGATATGTGGTGGTGGAAGTACTTATACCGCAGGGATTGTAAAAAATCTTTTGGAAGAGGAAGAATTAAAAATCAAAGAATTATGGTTATATGATATTGATCAGGAACGACAAGAAAAAGTGTCACTGATCGTAAAAGAAGTTGTAAAAGATTTAAGACCTTCTTTGGAATTGAAAATTAGTACGGATGAAGAAGAGGCATTTACAGATGCAGACTTTATTATGGCACAGATGCGAGTCGGTGGACTGAAAATGCGAGTAAAAGATGAACAGATTTCATTAAAACATGGATGCATTGGACAGGAAACATGTGGAGCCGGGGGAATGCATATGGAATGAGAACGATCGGACCAATGGTACATCTGATCGATGTTTGTGAGAAATATGCATCAAAAACTTATTGGATCGTTAATTATTCAAATCCAGCTGCGATTGTTGCTAAGCAACACAGACATTACGTCCAAATGCAAGAATTTTAAATATCTGTGATATGCCAGTTGAGGTAGAGGCAAGAATGGCAGAAATCCTAGACACAGATCTTAGCAATCTGGAAGTGGATTATTTTGGATTGAATCATTATGGATGGTTTACAAAAGTACAGTGTAATGGCGAAGATGTCACAGAAAAATTAAAGAAACATGTGGCAGAGTATGGTTATGTATCAAAGGCAAGTTATGAAGATGCCTTGGTCAAAGATCCAGACTGGTTACATACATTTACGAATGCAAAGAAGATCGTCAACTATTTTCCAGATTATCTGCCAAATACATACTGGCAGTATTATCTTCTTGGAGATGACATTGTAGATTACATGGATATTAATAATACAAGGGGAATGCAGGTTATTCATGGAAGAGAAACAAAGATTCGTGAGGCAGTTAAGAAACTAGAAAATGGAGAAAAAATCGATTTGACACAATTTTATGTAGGAGTTCATGGAAAATTTATTGTAGAAGTGGTAAAAGCACTTGCATATGACACGAGAAGCAGACAGCTTGTCATCGTAAAAAATGACGGAGCAGTAAGAATCTTCCAGATGATGCCATGGTTGAAATTCCTGCATATATTACAAAAGACGGACCAGAACCAGTAAGAGTTGGAGAAATTCCAAGATTTTATAAAGGACTGATCGAACAGCAGGATGCTTGTGAAGGGTTGGTCGTAGAAGCAGTGATCGAAGGATCATATAAAAAAGCATTGCAGGCATTTACTTTAAACCGTACAATTCCATCTGCAAATGTGGCAAAAGAAATTTTAGATGAAATGATCGAAGCAAACAAAGAATACTGGATGGAATTGAAATAAAGTTTCAAAAAGTCTCAGAGTGTTTCGTAATTCTGAAACTTTTTAGGGAAAAAATATCCGAATCAGGAAAAGCCGTTGTACGAAAGAAGCTAGCTCTGTATCATGTGAACAGAACAAAGGAAACAAAGATATTTGAGGAGGCATAGAGCGATGAAAGGTGCAATAAAAATCGTAACGATCGGTGGAGGAAGCAGTTACACACCAGAATTGATGGAAGGATTTATCAAACGATATGAAGATTTACCAATCAAAGAAATCTGGCTGGTCGATATTGAAGATGGAAAAGAAAAAGTAGAGATTGTAGGAGCACTGGCACAGAGAATGTGGGATGCATCTCCATATGATGTAAAAGTTTATACAACATTAGACAGAAGAGAAGCATTAAAAGATGCAGACTTTGTTACAACACAATTTCGAGTAGGACTTTAGATGCCAGAATTAAAGATGAAAGAATTCCATCATTGTATGGAATGCTTGGTCAGGAAACAAATGGAGCAGGAGGAATGTTTAAAGCATTTCGAACCATTCCAGTGATCGGACAGATTATAGAAGATATGAGAGAATTATGTCCAGATGCATGGCTGATCAACTTTACAAATCCAAGTGGAATGGTAACAGAAGCGGTAATTAAACATTTTGGATGGAAAAAATGTATCGGACTTTGCAACGTGCCAACGATCGCAATGATGGCAGAACCAAAGCTCCTTGGGAAGGATATCAGCCAGTTAAATTACAGATATGCAGGAATTAACCATTTTCACTGGCATAAAGTATTTGATGAAAATGGAAATGATATGACACCAATTTTGATCGATCATATCAATGAAAAAGGTGGTGGAACACCAGCCAATATCTATCAAGCTGAATTTCCATTGGAATTACTTCACAGCATGAATATGGTGCCTTGTGGATACCACAGATATTACTACATGAAACAAGCAATGCTTGAGCATGCGATTGAAGAATTCAATGAAGGTGGTACTAGAGCAGAGCAAATGAAACAGGTAGAACATGAGTTGTTTGAAATTTATAAAAATGCAGAACTTCATGAAAAACCAGAACAACTTGGAAAACGTGGAGGAGCATATTACAGCGATGCAGCTTGTGAATGTATCCGTGCAATTTATGCAAATAAGAAGATTCATATGGTAGTAAGTACACAAAACAATGGAGCAATTTCATGCTTAGATGATGACTCTATCGTGGAAGTATCAAGCATCATTCAGCGACAGGAGCACAGCCAATGGCATTTGGAAAGCTTCCATCAGCAGAAAAAGGATGGCTTCAGATGATGAAAGCAATGGAAGAATGTACAATTGAAGCGGCATTGACAGGAGATTACGGAAAAGCATTAGAAGCATTCGTGTTAAATCCATTAGTAGAAAATAATGAAAATACAACAAAAGTTTTAGATGAACTGTTAGTTGCACATGCAAAATATCTGCCACAGTTTAAAGAAAAGATTGAAGAACTTAAAGCAAAAGGAGTTCATTCTACAGATCCTGTTGTTATGGACTTAATGGAACATGGACACTAAGCAGGAGGCCGATATGGGTGTAACAAAAGAAAGTTTTGGCTTTTTAGAAGATAAAAGAGAAGCATTTCTATACACGATTGAAAATCAAAATGGATTTGCAGTTAAAGTTACTGATTTTGGTGTAAATATTGTTTCTCTCCTTGTAAAAAACAAGGAGGGAAACATCAAAGATGTAGCCCTTGGATATGACACCTTGGAAGAATATTTTGAGAATGGAATTATGTTTGGAGCAACTGTCGGACGGAATGTAAACCGTATCTCAAATGCCAGATTCGAAATTGATGGGAAAGAGTATCATGTAGCAAAAAATCGTGGAAAACATAACATTCACAGTGACAAAGAACATGGATTTCACAAAGTCTTATGGGATAGTGAGATCATTGATGATCATGCAGTGAAGTTTACTTATGTAAGCCCAGATGGGGAACAAGGATTTCCGGGAACATTGGTAACAAATATCATTTATACGGTAACGGAAACAAATGGATTGATCGTTTCCTATCATGCAGTTAGCGATAAGAAAACACTGATCAATCTGACAAATCATAATTACTTTAACTTGGGTGGACATGAAAGCGGAACGATCGAAAATACAAAAGTAAGGATTTATGCAGATGAATTTACACCGATCAATGAAGACACGATCCCAACAGGAGAAATCAGAAAAGTAGAACATACACCGATGGATTTCCGTGAATGGAAAAAGATCAAGAATGATCTATATGCCGAAGATGAACAACTAGAAAAAGGCAAAGGATATGATCATAATTTTGTAATTCGGAATAAAGATTGTGGTTTCCGAAAAATGGCGGAAGCAATGGACGAAGAACAGGGTATTAAAATGGAGGTTTATTCAGATCTTCCAGGATTACAGTTTTACACTGGAAATACAATGAAATCAACAAAAGGGAAAGGGGGAGTAATCTATGGAAAAGGATGTGGATTTTGTATGGAACCACATTATTTTCCAAACAGTATTAACACAAAAGAGTTTGATGCACCAGTATTTGATGCAGGAGAAGTGTATCAGACAGTAACAATGTATCAATTTGTCACAAAGGAGCTTCCTGTATAATTCAAATATAGGGAATTCTAAGAAAGAAGGTTGAGAAAAAAATACCTCAGTGTAAAATAAGATTACTGACTTTGCGGGTTAGTAAAAAATCTTATTAAACAGAGAGGTATCTGAAATGAAGTATAACACACAGAACGCAAAAATTGAATCTATTACGGAAAAAACATTGATAGTTGGAATTGATGTAGGAAGTGAAACACACTATGCAAGAGCCTTCGATTGGCGTAATTATGAGTATTCAAAAAAGCCATTGGAATTCAGTAATAATGAAGCAGGATTTGTGACATTTAAAGTATGGATGGAGGAACTGGCAGAGAAATATGGAAAAGATGTTGTGATTCCTGGGATGGAGCCAACAGGACATTATTGGTTCAATCTAGGAGCATACCTGCAGGACAACGGAATGAAACCAGTTCATGTGAATCCACATCATGTAAAAAATCAAAAGAGCTGGATGATAATAATCCAAACAAAAATGACCGTAAGGATCCCAAAACGATTGCGGCACTGGTAAATGAAGGAAGGTTTTCGTATCCATATATACCAACAGGTGTTTATGCAGAGATCCGAAGCTTATCAAATCTGAGGCTTCAAGCCCAGGAAGAAATCACAAGGATCAAGAATCGTATTGCAAGATGGTTTAGTATCTATTTCCCGGAAATAAAAGACGTTTATAAAAATCCGGGAGCTGTGAGTGGTCTTATGATCTTGAAGGTAGCACCGTTACCGAAAGATATCGTAAAATTGGGAGTTGATGGAGTTAACCAGATCTGGCGGGATGCTAAGTTAAGAGCAGCTGGTCTAAAGAGGGCAAAGACCCTGGTAACGGCTGCGGAGCACAGTATAGGAAGTCAGGAAGCTTGTGATAGCGCAAGGATTGAATTGAAGATACTGCTGAATGATTATGAAATATATCATCAGCGGGAAGAAGAATTAATGGAGCTGATAGAAGAAAAACTGTCAGAAGTTCCATATATCGATAAGCTGTTGGAGATCAAAGGGATTGGAATGAAGACAGTAAGTGGATTTGTAGCAGAAGTAGGAGATATCAAACGATTTGATAATCCGAAACAGCTTCAGAAACTGGCAGGATATGCCATAGTAGAGTGTAGTTCAGGAAAACACAAAGGTGAAAGTCATATCAGTTATAGAGGAAGAAAACGCCTTAGATATGTACTGTATGAAGCAGCCATATCATTGATTGCGAGGAATACAGAATTTAAGGAAATACACAGGTATTATCAAACCAGGGGAAAGAATTCATTAAAGAAAATGCAGTCAGTTATAGCGGTTGCATGTAAAGCATTAAGGATCTTTTATGCGATATTGACAAAGGGAGTAACTTATGATGGAGCAAAGATGCTGCAAGATATCAAGAGACCACAATTGAAAGTAGCATAAGAAAAGAAGATCATCGTAAAAGGATGAAGAAAGCAGACTGTAATGGGAAACGTCCATCTAAAAGATGCTGTTACAGAAAGCAAGTCAGTAATAAAAACAAAGAATGAGCGAGTAGTCGGCAGGAATAAATTCCAGAGGGCAAGACCCTGACGAGGAGCTAAGCTGACACCCGGATTATGGATAGGCAGAACGAAGGAAGTTAGGACATATAAAGAGTAGATCCTGGTAGATACGGGAGGTGCGTTGCCATAGATGGAAGGGAATATACAAGGCCATTAAAAACAGAACAAAGAAGACGTTTTGTTTTGTATACCCTAAAACAGCTATTTTCGTACTGGATACAGAGAAATATCCATAAAACATGCTCATTCATCTGAGATAAATAACTAAAAAATCCTTTATTTTAAAGGAAAAACAACTTGACTAATTAGGGAGGATTAAAATGGCAAAGAAAAAGAAAAGTTCAGCATTTGCGGTAGTACAACAGATCGGAAAATCATTTTTCCTTCCAGTATCTGTATTACCAATTGCGGGAATATTATTAGGATTGGGATCTTCATTTACAAATGCAGACACAATTGCAGCATATCATTTACAGGGAATTTTAGGAGAGGGAACGATTCTTCATGCATTGTTAATGATCATGTCACAGGTAGGTAATACAATCTTTGGAAATTTACCATTGATCTTTGCATTAGCAGTAGCATTAGGAATGGCAAAAAATGAAAAAGCAGTCGCAGTACTTCTGCAGGTATTTCATTCTTTGTAATGAATTCAACAATTAATGCGATGTTAAAATTATCAGGAAAGATTTTAGCGGACGGAACATATGCAAAGAGTGTCTTAAACGGACAGATCACGAGTGTCTGTGGTATTGATTCTCTTCAGATGGGAGTATTTGCTGGAGTTATCGTAGGACTTGTAACAGCAGCATTACATAATCGCTTTTATAAACAGCAATTACCAGCAGCATTAGCATTTTTCTCAGGAGTGCGTTTTGTGCCAATTATTAGTGTAATCGCACATATCGGTGTAGGTATTATCTGCTTCTTTGTATGGCCAACGATTCAGAGTGGAATCTTTGCACTTGGTAATCTGGTTATGCATTCTGGATATTTTGGAACAGCAATCTTTGGATTCTTAGAGAGAGCATTAATTCCATTCGGATTACATCATGTATTTTATTTACCATTCTGGCAGACATCTCTTGGAGGAACAATGGAAGTTGCTGGAAAGATGGTAGAAGGTGCACAGAATATCTTCTTTGCACAGCTGGCAGACCCAAATACAAAACATTTTGCAGTAGAAGCATGTAGATTCATGACAGGAAAATATTCTTTCATGATGGCGGGACTTCCTGGAGCAGCTTATGCAATGTATCGTTGTGCAAAACCAGAAAAAAGAAAAATTGTTGGAGGATTACTATTCTCAGCAGCATTAACATCATTCCTTACAGGAATTACAGAACCGATTGAATTTACATTCTTATTTATCGCACCAGGATTATTTATCTTACATTGTGGATTAGCAGGTTTATCATTTGCATTAATGCATATCTTAAAGATCTGTATCGGAACAACATTCTCTTGTGGACTGATTGATTTTATGTTATACGGTGTATTACAGGGACAGACAAAGAGTAACTGGATGATGATCCTTCCAGTATTTGCAGTTTATGCAGTATTATATTACTTTGTGTTCAAATTTGTCATTGAGAAATTTGATCTTCCAACACCAGGTAGAGATGATGACGAAGAAGAGGTAAAATTATATACAAAAGCTGATTATCAGGCAAAAAAAGGTGCAGCAAATGAAGATACAGACGCACCAGAGGATCCAATTTCCTTTATGATCTTAAAAGGACTTGGTGGAATCAAAAATATTGAAGATATTGACTGCTGTGCTACAAGACTTCGTATCACAGTAACAGATGAAACTAAGGTGACAGACCAGTACTTAAAACAATCTGGTTCCAAAGGAATCATCAAAAAAGGAACAGGAATTCAGATTATTTATGGACCACAGGTATCTGTGATCAAGAGTAATTTTGAAGAATATGTGGAATATTATGCACAGCATGGAACAGATCCTTCCAAAGAAGAAGAGGTGACACCCATAGTTTCCTCCAAAGAAGAAGAGAAAAAAGAAATCAGACATGGTAAATTAGTTGCGGTAGCAACAGGAAAAGTTCTTGCAATGACACAGGCAAAAGATGAGGCATTTGCAACTTGTGCTATGGGAGATGGCGTTGTGATCGAACCAGAAAAAGGTGTCGTTGTTGCACCAGCAGATGGAAAGATCACAGCATTAATGGAACCATCTTTACATGCGATTGGAATCGAGACAAAAGAAGGATTAAATCTTTTAATTCATATCGGAATTGATACAGTCAAATTAGATGGAAAAGGATTTAGGGCTTTTGTCAAGAGTGGACAAGAAGTAAAGGCAGGAGATAAGTTGGTAGAGTTTGATATCAATCTGATCAAGAAAGAAGGATATAGCCCAGATATTATGGTTGTTGTCTTAGAAGATTCTAATCTGCCAAAAGTAGCTTATAAAACTGGAGAAAAAACAGTTGCAGGAAAAACAGTTGTTGCGGAATTTTAGTAAAAAATGATTGACAACAAACTGTGAATAAGGTAAAATAATGACTGTTCTGAAAAAGGAACAGTCATTATATGCGATAGTGGCGTAGTTGGTAACGCGCGACCTTGCCAAGGTCGAGACCGCGGGTTCGAGCCCCGTCTATCGCTTGTATTAAAAAAGTCCAAAAACTACGTATTTACGCGGTTTCTGGACTTTTCTCTTTTCTATGTTCATCATAAAACAGAAATGGTTAGTCTTTTGGTTAGCGTTGTGGTAAGGCTTTAGAAATGAATAAATGTCGTATTTTCCTTGATTTTATTGCGTAATAATATTGATATTTTTAAGAAATTTAATTATAATATACTTAACAAGAAAGTCGGCACGATAGATCAAACCTATCCGTTTCCGGCGAAATATGGTTACTGAAATAGCACCTTTACTTTACTAGAGCGGGGGTGCTATTTCTTATGTGTGTATGTCAATATTGCTACGATCAGTAAAGCTACGTTTACGACATAAATTTTTATATTCGAATAGATTCGATTTTTAAATAATCCACAAGAATTTATAATGAGAAAATAAATCATAGACAATAATAATATTTTTTTGTTATAATGAACCAACTTAAATAAATTATAACAAGGAGTTATTTTGTAGAAAAAGAAAATAATGGATTTACTGATGCACCATAGCTTCCTGTATCATTACAAAGTATATGAATCGTTCCAACATTTGCGCCTTCATCCAGATAATTTTCTTCCAGTTCTGTCCTTAACGCTTTGGCTCTTTCATCTCCGCCATTGGTAAATCCGGGTGCCTTTCCATATACTTTGACATGAAAATATGTATCCGGACTCTTACCGCCATACACTCCAATGCCTGACTCGTTAGAAACTGCCTGCACAGCGTAAATATTAATACGGTCAGAATATTCCCTATATGGTGACCATGTCAGCATTCCACGCGCCTTTTGGGTGGCATCTTCCAAAAACTGATCCTGCTGACCGGCGGTATAGCCATCTCCCATGATCACGATCACAAAGTTTTCTTTATCATCACCAGTCTTATGAATTACCTGAACCGGAAATGTGGTTTTGGATTTTTCTGTATTTTTTGCCATTGCTGTTTGTGGCAAAAGCAACAATAATAATAACATCATATAGATACATACTGCTTGTATTCGTTTTATTTTTCTTTTCATGTACTTCACCTTTTGTTGAATGAGATTTCTCTTTGCTATCAGATTTTTCACGCAGTTTCCTCGGAATTGCGCTTGATGCCGTCCACAATACTCATAATCCTTCTTGCCGAATCCATATTAATCTACAAAAGGAGGATTTTCTTATGCTTACAACGGAACTTTTTATAGCCATTATCAGCTATGCATTACCTGTTTTAATCTTGGTTATACCGTTGGTTCTAAGAGCAATGACAAAACACAAAAATAACCGCCCCATGTCCTGCCAGACCAAGCGGTTATTTTTTACCAATTATCTACAGGGCTAACCGTCTATCGGTAGCACCTTTTGATATTATATTAACATTCCACCGCTTTTATGTCAAACATATATTCTATTTTTAATTATGCTCATTTCGTCGATAAACTTGAATTTGAAAACCACAATTTTATAAGTGGTTATTAACCCTCACAGGGTTTTAATAAAATCCTCCAAAAGCCTTGAAAATAAAGGGTTTATCGCAAAATGCTCACCTTAACTTATTATACGATTTCACACTGTTTTATTCTTCCCTTGGAAGCTGATAAGGGCAAACACAAGGGCAAGAAAATCTGATAACAAGATATAACAGAATGTGGCAATCGGAGAACTGTGGCGTATGTGCGAATATATTATACTGGAGGATTAATTATATTGGACAAGTACATTTTGATAAAAGAATGGTTTATGGTATGAGTTGCAGGAGATTATTATATCCCTTGCCTTACTTTACCAACCGAAAAAGAACACAAACCTATCGGCTTATGGGGGCAGCGGCACAAACGCTACTTACAGGAACATAAACGGGCGGTTTACACCACGCTACTCACAAGCGGAAAATTGAACCATTATCTTGCTGATATTGACGAACAGGCAACGGAAATGATGTTTCGATTGGCCGGGCAAATGGCTGGCAAGGAGGGTGGTGTGACCGAACAACTCAAAGCAGAAAACTCGATGCTGTGGGTTGGTCGAATGAATGAGATACAGGCACGAGCACGAG
>ENA-OQEX01000302-OQEX01000302.1-human-gut-metagenome-genome-assembly--contig:-NODE-302-length-28039-cov-9.453353_pt1 | contig 28039 bp, 37 predicted proteins | sample MGYA00242802_ERZ504649 | MGnify/ENA primary metagenome ERZ504649 (study PRJEB26092, sample SAMD00036194) | human gut metagenome | host: Homo sapiens | study: EMG produced TPA metagenomics assembly of...
CCGACGACCTTGACCTCCGTCGCCCACGTTGAGGACGTCCTCGACCTTCTCCACACGACCCTTGGCGACGCGGGAGATGTGCAGCAGGCCGTCCTTACCGGGCAGCAGGTTGACGAAGGCACCAGAGCTGAATGGAGACCACGCGACCGGTGTACTCCTCGCCCGGCTCGGGAACCTTGATGATGAGCTTGATGCGCTCGACGGCTGATCGACGGACTCGCCGGTGCCGCCGACAAAGACGGTGCCGTCCTCCTGGATGTCGACCGAAGTACCGGTCTCGTCCTGGATGCCGCGGATGACCTTGCCGCCGGAACCGATGACGTCGCGGATCTTATCGGTCGGAACCTGGATGGAGACGATGCGCGGAGCGGTGCTGCGCGTGGTGTGGCGCGGCTCAGGGATCACATCGAGCATCTTCTGCAGGATGTACGCACGACCCTCCTTGGCCTGCTGCAGGGCGCGGGCCAGAATGTCGAAGGTGAGGCCGGTGGCCTTGTTGTCCATCTGCAGGGCGGTAATGCCCTCGGTGGTGCCGGTGACCTTAAAGTCCATGTCGCCCAGGAAGTCCTCGAGACCCTGGATGTCGGACAGGACCACGGTCTTGCCCTCCTCCTGGATCAGGCCCATGGCGATACCGGAGACCGGGCGCTTAATGGGCACGCCGCCGTCCATAAGGGCGAGCGTGGAGCCGCAGGTCGAAGCCATCGAAGAGGAGCCGTTGGACTCCATGACCTCGGAGACGACGCGGATGGCGTAGGGGAACTCGTTCTCGTCGGGGAGCACCGGAAGCAGAGCGCGCTCGGCCAGGTTGCCGTGGCCGATCTCGCGGCGCTTGGGGCTGCCCATGCGGCCGGTCTCGCCGGTGCAGAACGGCGGGAAGTTGTAGTGGTGCATGTAGCGCTTGCCCTCGGTGGGCTCGATGGTATCCAGACGCTGGCCCTCGTTGAGCATACCGAGCGACAGGACGGAAAGCACCTGGGTCTGGCCACGCTGGAACAGACCGGAGCCGTGAACGAGCGGCAGGTAGTTATCCTTCACCATGATGGGGCGAATCTCATCGGCGGCACGGCCGTCGACGCGCTCACCGGTCTCGACGACCATGGTGCGCATAGCCTTCTTCTCGAGCTTCTTGAGCGCCACGGGGATCTCGCGCTCCCAAGCGGCCTGCTCCTCCTCGGTGAACTCGGCACGGATGGACTCCTTCAGAGCCTCGACCTTACCGATACGGGAGAGCTTGTCGGCGTCGCGAAGGGCGGCTGCCATCTCGTCGTAGTGGGCGAAGATGCGCTCCTGGACCTCCTCGACGGGCTGGTCGAGCGGGTAATCCTTCTTGACGATGGCGCCGTTGACCTGCTCCCACTCGGCGACAAACTCGTCCTGAGCCTGGCAGAAGGCAGCAAGGGCCTCCTGGCCAAACTTCATGGCGGCGAGCATGTCGTCCTCGGAGATCTCCTCGGCGCCGGCCTCGACCATCGAGATGAAGTCGGCGGAGCCACCCAGCTCCAGATCCAGATCGGAGTTCTCGCGCTCCTCATAGGTGGGGTTGACGATAAACTCGCCGGTCTCCACGTTACGGCCGATGCGCACGCAGGCAAGCGGGCCCTCGAAGGGCACGCCGCCGAGCGTCATTGCCAGGGAAGCACCCATGACGTTGATGACGTCAAAGGGGTTGACCTGGTCGGCGACGAGCGAGGTGGCGACGATGTGCACCTCGTTGCGGAAGCGTCCGGGAAGCTCGGACGAATCGGGCGGTCGATCATACGGGCCGTGAGCGTGGCCTTCTCGCTGGGACGGCCCTCACGCTTGAGGTAGCCACCCGGGATGCGGCCGGCGGCGTACATCTTCTCGTTGAAGTCGACGGTCAGCGGGAAGAAGTCGTAGTTCTTACGCTCCTTGGAGACGACCACGGTGTCGAGCATCGTGGTGTCGCCCTGCTTGACCAGACAGGCGCCGGTGGCCTGCTTGGCAAGCTCGCCGGACTCAAAGGTGTAGGTCTTGCCGTACAGCTCAAAGGTCTTGGATACGAGTGTCATTGTTCTCCTTTACCCCACAGGCCCCTTGCCTGCGGGCTTCTCATGTGACGCGGGCCCCCTGCCCCCGCCACGCTTCAGAGCGTGATTGTTCACGCCCTTACACAAAAAGAGCGCCCCGCTGCGCAGGACGCTCTTAGCATGTACAAATCCTACTGGATGTTGTCGCGGATGCCAGAGCCTTGATGAGCTCACGGTACTCGACGATGTCGTTCTTCTTGATGTAGGAGAGAAGACGACGACGACGGCCGACGAGCATGAGCAGGCCACGACGGGTGTGGAAGTCCTTCTGGTGGGACTTCATGTGCTCGGTCAGCTCCTTGATGCGCTCGGTCAGGATGGCGACCTGAACCTTGGGGTTGCCGGTATCGACCGGGGTGTTACCGAACTGGGCAGTCAGCTCCGCCTTGCGCTCTTTGGAAACAGTCATTGTTTCACCTTTCGTTTCTTGTCGCCCGCGGCGACGCTATTCGCCTCGGACTGGGAAGCCGCCGGTGGAGCGAGCATCCAAGGTCGAGGTACCAACAGGTCGGTATGTTACCACAAGCAGCCCGCGCCTGCGCATCATCACCGACCCAACATGAATTCCATCGCACGGAGACGTTGATCGGTGTGCGTCGCAGCCCACACGTGCGAAAGCCCCAGCAAAAAGGCAGCGGTATGGGGGTCGACCCTCTCGGCCATAAGCGCATCGAAGGTCATGGAAATGAGGGCGCGCAGCCATGCGACCTCACCGGTCGACACCAGCTCGGCACCGGGCACGCTCGACGCGCACGACCCGCACATGAGGCCGCCCGCCTGGGGCGAAAAATACGACAGCATCGGGTCTCCGCACAGCACGCAGGCCGAAAAATCGGGTCGGTAGCCAACGTGCGACAGCAATTTAAAGACAAAGGCCGCCACGAGCAGGTCCATATGTGCCGCGTCGAGCCCGCTGCCGACAAGTGTGAGCGCCCGCTGCGTGATGGCAAAGGTAAACGGGTCCTCGGCGTCCTCGAACGAGCACACGCGCGCGACCTCGGCGATCGCGCTTGCGGCGCATGTCATCTCGTAATCGGGAGCAGCGCCGAGCGGCGCCTCCATAAGCTCGGCCTGGGAAACCACGTCGAGCGACCGTCCATGCGCAAGCAGCAGATCAACGGTACAGAACATCTCGCAGCGCGCAGCCAGGCGTCCGCCGGGTTTGCGGGCGCCCTTTGCCACGGCACGAACCCGCCGACCCCGCTCGTCAAGCATCGTCAGGATCAGGTCCGTCTCTTTGAGCTTCGTCTTATCGAGCACGAGCACTTTCGTGCGATATGTACGAGAACCTGCCATTCGCGCCGCGTGTCCCTAATCCTCGGCGTTATAGCCAAAGCGGCGAATCTGGGCCTCGTCGTCACGCCAGCCGGCCTTGACCTTCACGTCCAGCTCCAAAAAGACCTGGGTGCCAAAGATGCGCTCAAGGTCGCGACGGGCGTCGATGCCGATATGTTTGATCATCTCGCCGCCCTTGCCGATGATGATGCCCTTTTGGCCCTCGCGCTCGACGTAAATGGTGGCGTGCACGCGCAGCACCTTCTTGGTCTGCTCAAGCGCATCGCAAATCACGCCCACGGAGTGCGGGATCTCATCACGGGTGCGGCGCAAGACCTTCTCGCGCACAAACTCGGCAACGAGCGTCTCATCGGAAGCGTCGGTACCCATGTCCTCGGGGAACCAACGCGGACCCTCGGGCAAAAAGTGCGCAACGGTCTCGATGAAGGCATCGACGTTAAAGTTCTTGACCGACGACGTCACGATCTCGTCGTCATATTCCATAAGCTCGTGGGCGGCCTTAAGCTGCTCCATGACCTGTGCGGGGTCGGCTTCATCGGCCTTGGTGAGCACCAGGACCTTCTTGGAACGGGCATTCTTGACACGCTCGGCAACCCAGGCGTCTCCCCTGCCGATCGGTTTAGTGGCATCAATCAAAAACGCGACAACATCGACATCGTTCAGCTCGAACAGCGCGCTCTTGTTGAGCTCGGACCTAGACCGTCCTTGGGCTTGTGGATACCCGGGGTATCGACAAAGACCAGCTGGTAGCCGGGGCGGTTGACGACAGCGCGCATGCGACGGCGGGTCGTCTGGGCCACCGGCGAGGTGATGGCGACCTTTTTGCCATAGCAGGCGTTGAGCAGCGTTGACTTACCGGCGTTGGGGCGGCCGACCAAGGCCACGAAGCCACTGCGGAAACCGGGCTCAACGTCGCCAAAGCCCGCGAGGCTGTCGTCCTCGTCGCACAGGGCGTCGAGTTCCTCGTCGCTCATGCCCTCAAACGGGTCGAACTCCTCGACTTCCTCATAGGCCTCGGTCGCCTTAGCATCCGGGGACTCGTCGTCCAAAATTTCATCGATAGGCTGCATATTGTCGGACATGGGAATCCCTTTCTAAATAAAGCCGAGCGCGTGGGCAAATACCAGCAAGCCCACAATCGCGGCGGTGATTGAAAGTACGTATACCGAGGCGGCGGCGATGTCCTTGGCGCGTTTTGCCAGCGGATGGAGCTCCTGGGTCGCCAGATCGACAATGGCCTCCATGGCGGTATTGCACAGCTCGCCGTGAATCACCAGCCGCAGCAGATGATAATCGTGGCCCACTCGGCAATGTCGAGCCCCACGATGCAGCCGGCAATGATGGTGCACACGCCCGCTACGAGCATAACCTTAATGTTGCGCTCGGTCTTGACGGCGGTGACGAAGCCCTCCATGGCGTAGGAGAACGACTTTAAAAAGGACGGATGGTCCTTGTTCGATCCGGGAATCATAGACGGCTCCTAGTCGTGGGCGTGGTTGGTGATGGGGCCGACGTGGACTAGCTTGGGGTCCTCGCCGCGCTCGAGCGCCAGATCGCGCAGGATGGCGTCCTCGCGGGCCTCCATGACCTCGGCCTCGTCGTCCTCGATATGGTCATACCCCAGCAGGTGCAGCATGCCGTGTACGAGCATCAGGCGGCACTCGTCGGCAGGGCTATTGCCAAAGCCGGGGGCCTGACGGGCAATGACCTGCGGGGCCAAGATGATATCGCCGAGCTCGAGCGTCTCGTCGGCGGGAATATCCTCGTCAAAGGCCGAGTCGCATTCAAACGAGAGCACATCGGTGGTGCGGTCGATGCCACGCCACTCGTGGTTGAGCTCGTGCATCTCGTCCTCGTCGACATACGAAAGGGAAATCTCAACTTCACGCTCAACGCCCTCGGCGGCAAGCACGACCTCGCAGATGTGCTCCACCTCTTGCGCGTCGAGCAGCGTATCGAGCTCGGCATCGTTGCTGATCAATACACTCAACGGGACTCCTTTCGGTCGCGCGAACGCTGCTCACGCACGTCATCATAAGCATCATATGCCTCGACGATACGACCCACCAGGGCATGACGCACCACGTCGGCACGCTCGAGGTGAGAAAATGCCACATCGTCGACACGGCCCAAAATCTTCTCGACATCCGCCAAGCCGCCACGACGACCCACCAGGTCGCGCTGACTCAAGTCGCCGGTAATCACGAACTTGGAGTTGAAGCCCAGGCGCGTCAGGAACATCTTCATCTGCTCGGGCGTCGTGTTTTGTGCCTCATCGAGCACCACGAACGCATCGCTCAGCGTACGGCCGCGCATGTAGGCGAGCGGGGCGATCTCGATCACGCCACGTTCCATAAGCTCATCGGTGCGCTCGCGATCCATCATGTCAAAAAGGGCGTCGTAGAGCGGGCGCATGTACGGATCGATCTTTTCCTCGAGGGTACCGGGCAAAAAGCCCAGGTTCTCCCCCGCCTCGACAACCGGGCGCGTCAAGATTAGGCGACCCACCTCGTGACGCTTGAGCGCGGCAACGGCGAGCGCCATGCCAGATAGGTCTTACCGGTACCGGCGGGACCCAGCCAAACGTGATGGTATGCGAGCGGATGGCGCCAACATAGCGTTTTTGGCCGAGCGTCTTGGGACGAATAACGCGGCCGCGATACGACAGCAGCACGTCATCGCGCAGCGACGAGGCATCATGCTCTCCATCGCGCAGGACAGCCAAGCAACGCGAGACATCGTCGGCAGACAGCGTGCGTCCGGCAGCCGCCTCGCGAAAAGCATGCTCAAAAAAGCGCACCACGAGCTCGACCTCATCCGGGTCACCGCTCACGGCGATACTGTCGCCACGGGCGACCACGTGGGCGCGAACCAAGCTCTCGAGCGCACGAAGGACGCCGTCGCCGGCGCCCAAAACGCGCGAGGGATCAATCCCCTCGGGAACGGTAAGTCTAATCTTCGAGGCTTCCATGAACCTCCCTGCGCGCATGGACCAAGCCGGAATCATCGACTTCGATGATAGCAACATCGAGCAGGCACGGGGCTGTAAGTCCACAGGTATCGTCAAGACGGGCATGATGGAACGAGCCGAGCGTCAGGTTGTCACCATACTCGAGCACGGCGCGCTCAACGGTTCCCACGCGACGACGAGCATCGGCAATAGCGAGCTCCTGCGCCGCGTCTCGCATACGGCGGCTGCGCTCGGCCATAACCTCGGGCGGCACCTGGTCGGGCATGTCGGCAGCAAGGTACCGGGACGCTTACTGTAGCGGAACACGTGCATACGCGAGAACCCCACGCGGCGGCACAGCGCCAGCGACTCCTCGAACTCCTCGCCCGTCTCACCAGGAAAACCGACGATGACGTCGCACGAAAGAGACGCCTGCGGCAGGATGGCGCGAATCATGCGCACCGTGTCCTCAAAGGCCTCGGCACTATAGGGACGACCCATGCGATGCAGCGTCGCCGTACAGCCGGACTGTACAGGCAGGTGCAAAAACGGGGCAATACGCTGCGGATAGCGCGCCATAACCTTAAGCAGGCGCTCAGAGATATCCATGGGTTCGACCGAGGAAATGCGCACATGCGCAATAGTCGTGCGCTCCATGATGGCCTCGAGCAGCTCATCGATTTCGACATGCTCGTCGGTCGCGCTCTTGCCATCGTAGGCACCCAGGTTCACACCAGTCAGCACCACCTCGGGCACGCCGGCCTCCTGGGCCTCGCGAACTTGCTCAAGCACGGACTCGACAGGCACGGAACGCTCGGGGCCGCGGGCCTTCCACACGATGCAATAGGTGCAACGGTGGTTGCAGCCATCCTGGATCTTCACGCCCAGCCGCGAACGACCGAGCGCATCGACCACGTCACCATGCTGCAGGCGGGAACGCTATCGGACTCAACGCCCAGCACATCGCAGACACGTTCGGCGACATCGATCTTAGACGGCTCGGCAATCACGCGATCCGAAAGCTCCAACAGCTCCTCGGGATGCAAATTGACCACGCATCCGGTCACGACCACATAGGGCTCATTTGGATGGGCCAGCGCATGACGGACGGCCTTACGGGTCTTGGCCTCGGCCTCGCCCGTAACGGCACAGGTGTTAATGACGATCAGATCGGCATCGTGGGGCTCCACCATAGCAAAGCCCAGGCGCATAAGATCAGCAGTGATGCGGTTAGACTCAACCCGATTGACACGGCAGCCGAGGTTGACGACGGAAATATGGGGTGCGAGCACGCGGGCTCCTTAATCGAGGATATCGTCGAGGGCACTCTTGATACGGTCGGTCACCGACTTCTTACCGGAAGCGACGTCATCGCCCATCTCATCGGCAAAAGCACGGAGCAGCTCGCGTTGCTTATTGGAAAGATTGGTGGGAACGACCACGCGCAGTTGCACAATCAGACGACCGCGCGAACCGCCACCGCCAATGCGCGGCATGCCGTAATTATTGACGCTCACGGTGTCGCCGTACTGGGCGCCGGCGGGAACAGTCACCTTAACAACCTCGTCGGGCATAATGCCCTCGACCTCGATCTCGCAGCCGAGCGCAGCCTGCGCAATCGAGATATCGCTCACCAGGTACAGGTCGTCACCGTTGCGCTTAAAGCGCTCATGGTCGGCAACGCGCACGTTGACAATCAGGTCGCCAGAAGCTCGCCGCGAAGGCCGGCCTCGCCAAAGCCGCTCACACGCAGCTGGCGACCGGTCGAAACGCCGGCGGGAATATCGATGTCGATCTTTCGTGCGAAGGCGTGCGGCCCTGACCGTCGCAGGTCTCGCAGGGATGGTCGATAACCGTGCCCTCGCCATGGCAGTCGGGGCAAGGCGAGGAAGACTGAACCTGGCCCAAAAACGATCGCTGAACCGTCGTGACGTAGCCCGTACCGTGGCAGCGACCGCATTGCTTTTCCTGTGCACCCTCGGCCCTACCGGTACCGTTGCAGTCCTCGCAAGGAGCAAGGCGATCATAGCTGATCGTCTTTTTGCAGCCGAGCGCCGCCTCCTCAAGGGTCACCGAAAGCGAGATGGCCATGTCACGTCCGCGACGACGCTCACGACGGCTGCGGGCGCCACCGCCGGCACCGCCGCCAAAAAACGACGAGAACAGGTCGTCCATGCCCATGCCACCAAAGATATCGTTGATGTCGACATAGCCCGAACCACCAGGAACGTCGGCGGTGCCGTAACGGTCGTAGTTAGCACGCTTCTGCTCATCGGAAAGAACGGAATAGGCCTCGTTGAGCTCCTTGAACTTGGCCTCGGCCTCGGGGTCGTCCGAAACATCCGGATGTACGGTACGGGCCTTCTTTAGAAACGCACGCTTAATCGTCCGCGCGTCGGCATCCCTGTCGACGCCAAGTACCTCGTAGTAATCCCTATTTTCCGACACGACCGAATCCTTCCAACTTTCATTATTGTCACAGTGCGTCCTATACCCAAGCTGGGCCGACCGCAAACAGAGGGTTTGATGTTATTGCATTTGATACGGCGAAAGCATGGCCCGTTGCGAGCAGCTCGCGAACCAAACCGACACGAGCGCGAACATGAAGCCGTTGGCGAAACCGTTGGCAAACTGCATCGCACCGCGCTTCCACCACAGCAGGCTGCGATGAAGCACACCGTCCGAAAGCACCATGAACAGGCCCATGGTAAACGGAATAAAGCACATCACGGCAAAGGCCGAGAACACGCCCGAGATGGCCGACAGCACCAAAAACGGCGCCACAATGCCCATCAGGTAAAAGCCAGTACGAGCTTTGCCTTCCAAGCGCTCGGCCTCAACATGGGCGCGGCCGACCAGGTCGCCGCCCGCGGCACCGTTAGTGCCAGCATGGCCCATGCCGCTAATGCGGACCTCGTCGCCATCGTGCGTGCCGGCAGGAAACTCAATCGTCTGCTCGGAGGTCACACGGGTTCGCCCGCTGCCACCGCAATCGGGGCAGGGGTCGGCCACGACCTTACCGGAACCGCCGCACTCGGGGCAGACCGACTGGAACGTGCCCGCACCAAACAGGAAGGACAGGTCGACGTCGATGTGGCCGCGGCCACCGCAGCTCGGGCAGGTATGTGCATGCTCGGACGAAACGGAGCCCGAGCCGCCGCAGTTGCTACAGGTATCGAAGCGCGTGTAGCGGACGGTCTTGCGGGCACCGCCCTTGGCCTCCTTGGCGTCGAGTTTGATATCGACGACCACGTTGGCGCCGTTCTCGGGATTGTAGGCAGCCTGGCCGCGACGCTGCTGGCCCCAGGCGCCACCAAAGGGAAAGCCGCCCTCAAAGGGATTACCATAGCCCGTGCTGCCGGCGTAGCCGCCACCATAGGGCGAAGCCGTAGGAGCACCGGCAAAGGGATTGCCAGAACGCATGGCGTCGTAGCGCGCACGTTTTTGCTCATCCGAAAGCACGGCGTAGGCCTCGGAAACCTCTTTAAACTTTTCCTCGGCATCCGGCTCTTTATTGACGTCCGGATGGAGCTTACGGGCCTTTTGCTGGAAGGCCTTTTGAATATCACGCGAGGTGGCGTCCTTGGAGACACCCAGAATCTCGTAGTAATCTTTTTCGTTCATCGTCGCCATGCGCGGCAACCTCCTGCTCACAGCAGCGTATATATTCCGGTAATTCTACCCGAGCGGCCTAAGCTAGATCCCAAAACAGCTCGAACAGAACATTTCCATCGAGCCAGCCCAGATGGGTCGGCGCCAGACGAGCTCGAACATGGCCCGCGACGACATCTGCCGAGGTGAAGGTCCCTCATGACCCCAGAGCGTCTCGGGCACCCAAGTGGCAAGATCCAATTCGAGCGCGCGATCGCAGGCAGCTGCCAGCTCGCCCGTTGGGATGACGCAAGCTGCACGAGCCAACAGGTCGGACGCAACACCGCGCGTCATGCGACAAGCGAGCATCAAGTCTTCGGCGACAGCTCGCGCTGCGACAGATATTCGGCCTCGAACGCCGTCGCGTCATCGTCACGTTGCACCAGACGCACGCGGTACGCATCGCCTCGAGAAGACACGCCGGGGAACAAACCTGCAAGACGGTCGAAATCCTCGTCGTCGAGCATGCCCGCGGCAGAACGACCCAGGCCCAGGTAGCCCCGTCCGGTCCAGTAGGCAATGTTATGGGCGCACTCATGGCCGTCGAGCGCGTAGCTCGCCACCTCATACGGGTGATAGCCGGCGGCACCCAGGAGCTCGCGTGCCACATCCATGCAGGCGGCCTGAAAATCCTCGTCGGGCTCGAGCGACTCGTCACGGCACGCCATGCGATAAAGGGGCGTGCCCTCCTCGAGCGTGAGCGGGTAGACCGACACATGATGAGGCGCCGCCGCCAACACGCCATCGAGCGTGCGCTGCCAACTCGCCGCCGTCTGCCCGGGAAGGCCGCACATCAGGTCGCACGACACATCGAGGCCAGCTTCCTTCACCGTCGCGATGGCGGCGAGCGCCCGATCGGCATCGTGAATGCGACCGATGGCGGTAAGTTCGGTGTTATCGAGCGTTTGCACGCCCAGAGAAACGCGTGTGACACCAACCTTGGCAAGCGCAGTAGCAAGCTCGGCGGTCAGCGACTCGGGATTGGCCTCGCAGGTAAACTCAACGGGGGCGCACCACGCACGAATACGCCGCGCCAGCTCCACCAGGCGCTCCCCCGCCAGCGACGGCGTGCCGCCGCCAACATAGACGGTGCGGATCTGGTCGAGGGCCCCAGCCTTGCCAAAAGCATCGAGACGCGCGAACAACCGCTCAAAATAGGAATCGAGCGCGGCATCCAAATCACACGAAGCAAAGCTGCGCGAGTCGAAGTCGCAGTAGCGGCACTTTTGGGCACAGAACGGCACGTGCACGTACAGCGCGGTAACGGCCACCCTTAAGCCTCCAGCGGATGAGGGGCACCGATTCGCCGGCGGCAAGGGCAGCCTCGCAGGCCACCACATCATGCTCGATCTCATCGACCAGCGCCATAAACTCCTCATACGTGGAGCAGCGCACCACATGGGCACGCCAAGCGGCGGCATGGGGCATGCCTTTTAAGTACCAGCTTGCGTACGTACGGGCACGCGACATGAGCGGCAGGAGCTCATGCGTCAGCGTTAGGTGCTCACGCAGGGCGTCCAGGCGCTCGACAGAGCTGCGCGCCGGCACCGGTGTGCCATCGAGCGCAAGAGCGCGAGCATCGCCAAACACCCACGGGTTCCCGTAGATGCCGCGCGCGATAAACACCGCGCTGGCACCCGAGTTTCGCAGATGCACCGCGGCATCCTCGGCGGTGAACACATCACCCGAACCGATCACGGGAATCTCAACGGCATCTGCGACCTCATCGACGACCGACCAATCGGCCTGGCCGGTGTAGAGCTGCGTGGCGCAACGACCATGCACGGCGACTGCGGCAGCCCCTGCGCCCTCAAGCATCTGGGCAAATGTCGCGGCATTGCGGTCCTCGGCATAAAAGCCTTTGCGAATCTTGACGGTCACGGGCACGTGCGCCGCGCCCACCGTGGCCTCGACGATCTTCTCCGCCAGGTCGGGCGTGCGCATGAGCGCCGAGCCCTCGCCCTTGGTAACAACCTTGCGGGCGGGGCATGCCATATTGATATCGATGAGCGACAGGCGATCGCCAACGCGCTCCTCGACGGCAGCGACGGCGCTCGCAAACTGATCGGGCTTGGAGCCGAAGAGTTGCACGCAAATCTGCTGCTCCTCGTCGGCCGGTAGCACCAGGCGCCAGGTCTTGTTGCTGGCATAGGCAAGGCCCGCCACGCTCACCATCTCGCTGTAGGCAAGGTTGGCACCGCGACGGCGGCACATGATGCGGTAGCAGGGTCGGTCACGCCCGCCATGGGAGCCATAAGGAACGGCTGCTCGGCATAGGCGCCCAGCAGCCGCTTGCTGTATTCAGAAAGCGCCATAGACCTACTCGTCCACCTTGAGGATCGCCATAAAGGCCTCCTGCGGGACCTCGACCGATCCGATGGCCTTCATGCGCTTCTTGCCCTCTTTCTGCTTCTCGAGCAGCTTGCGCTTACGCGAGATATCGCCGCCGTAGCACTTAGCAAGCACGTCCTTGCGACGCGCCTTGACGGTGGAGCGGGCAATGATCTTATTGCCGATAGCACCCTGGATGGGCACCTCGAACAGCTGGCGCGGGATGATCTCCTTAAGCTTGTCGCACAGGCCACGGGCCAGGCCATAGGCCTTGTCCTTGTGGACGATAAACGACAGCGCGTCCACCTCATCGCCCGAAAGCAAGATATCGAGCTTAACGAGCTCGGAAGGACGGTACTCGTTGAACTCGTAGTCGAGCGAGGCATAGCCCTTGGTACGACTCTTGAGCTGGTCAAAGAAGTCCAGGATGAGCTCGGCGAGCGGCATGTCAAAGCGCATCTCGACCGATTTGCTCGTGAGATGGATCATGTCGGTTGTAATGCCACGGTGCTCGATAGCGAGCTGCATGACGGCACCCGTATACTCGGGCGGCAGATGATCTTAGCCTTGAGGTAGGGTTCCTCGATACGCTCGATGCGCGTGGCCTCGGGGAGATCCTGCGGGCTACGGACATCAATCATCTCTCCGTCAGTCTTGTAGACGTGATAGTTAACCGAGGGGCTCGTGGCAATGAGGTCCAGATTGAACTCGCGCTCCAGGCGTTCCTTGACGACTTCCATGTGCAGCAGGCCCAGGAAGCCCACACGGAAGCCAAAGCCGAGCGCCACCGAGGTCTCGGGCTCCCACACCAACGACGGGTCGTTGACGTGCAGCTTATCGAGCGCGTCACGCAGGTTCTCATAGTCCTTGTTATCGATCGGGAACAGGCCCGTATAGACCATGGGCTTAGCCTCGCGGTAGCCGGGAAGCGGCTCGGGGCAGGGATTCGACGCCACGTGAGGGTATCGCCCACGCGCACGGCCTCGGGGTCCTTCAGGCCCGTGACCACGTAGCCCACCTCGCCGACCGTCAGCGCATCGACCGGAGTCTCGGCGGGACGCTTGACGCCCACGCCATCGACCAAAAAGTCGCCCTTTGCCTGCATCATGCGCAGGGTATCGCCCTTTTTGATGGAACCGTCAAAGATGCGCACCGTGGCGACGACGCCGCGATACTCGTCGAAATACGAATCCAGGATGAGTGCCTTGAGCGGCGCGTTCGCATCGCCCTTGGGCGGAGAGATCAAAAAGACAATGGACTCCAGCAGATCGTGGATGCCCTCGCCGGTCTTGCCCGAGACACACACGGCATCATCGGCAGGGATCGCCAAGTCATCCTCGATCTCGATCTTGACCTCATCGGGATGGGCCGAGGGCAGGTCGATCTTGTTGATGGCCGGCACAATGTCCAAATTGGCGTTCATGGCGAGCGTCGCATTGGAGACGGTCTGGGCCTCGACACCCTGGGTGGCATCGACGACGAGCACCGCGCCCTCGCAGGCGGCCAGCGAACGCGAGACCTCGTAGGTAAAGTCAACGTGGCCCGGCGTATCGATCAGGTTGAACTGATACGTCTCGCCATCATCGGCGTCATAGGACACGCGAACGGCATTGGACTTGATCGTGATGCCGCGCTCGCGCTCGATATCCATAGTGTCGAGCAGCTGCGACTCCATGTCGCGCTCGTCAACGGTATGGGTGAGCTCGAGGATGCGGTCACTGATCGTGGACTTGCCATGGTCGATGTGCGCAACAATTGAGAAGTTGCGGATGTGGGAAATGTCAATTGAAGTATTCATGCGGACTATCTTACCCGAGCGATACAAAAAATGGAGCCTGCTCCATAAAACAGGCTCCATTTATGCGCGTAATCTGTGTGGTGTGAAATTTACAACTTAGGCGTTGATGCTGTTCACGAGCTTAGCAAGACCGGACTTGCGGTTGGAAGCCTGGTTCTTGTGGATAACATGCTTGGCGGCAGCATGTCGAGACGCTTGGTGACGGTCTTGAGGGCAGCCTGGGCCTTCTCGGCGTCGCCCTCGGCGACGGCGGACTGGACGTGCTTGGTCAGCGTCTTGAGCTCGGACTTGACAGCCTTGTTACGCATGCGAGCTGCCTCATTGGTGCGGATACGCTTCTTCTGAGACTTGATGTTTGCCACTTCTGGAGTTCCTTTCGAGTTCCTTGCAAAAAATGTATGACACCTCTGAGACACGGTGAGGTCATGCAAGCGCCTACTATAGCACGCTCCCCCTCAAAGGGATAGAACGAATTTGCCAAATAGGCAGGTATCATCACGATTTTCTCAAGATGTTCGTAATCCAGAGCAAAAGCGCGGTCTGAGAATCGGCCGAACCCTTCAGCGCGAGCTCCACATCGACCGCGCCCTCGAGCGCGGCAACGAGCTCTGCCATCGAAAAGCGACGTGCCAGGTCAGGTGATTCTTGACCTGCCAGGACTGGAGCTTAAGTGTTGCGGCCAGCTCACGACCCTGTCCGCGCGCATCGAGCGCCTTGGCAACGATAAGCTCGCGGATGCGGCCGCACAGCAATGTGTAAGTCCACACGTAGCTCTTGGCGGGCAGTAGATTGAAGAGCTCGAGCGATCGCCGCATATCGCGAGCCGAGATGGCGTTGAGGAAGTCCCAGGTTGAACCTCGGCCGTACGGACAATCCAGCGCTCAACATCGGCAAGTTCAATCTGAGGCGACTCGACCATCTGGGCAAGCTTAGCCAAGTCGTTATCGAGCATGCGCGTGTTTTCGCCCGAACGCGAGACGAGCTCCTCGGCGGCCGCGTCGAAATCGACTTACCGCGCTGCGTCGCCATCTGCTGAACACGGCGCGGCAGTTCCCAGCGCTTGGTACCCGAGCAATCGACGATAGCCTTCTTGTCGATCTTGGCGATTGCCTTATACAGGCGCGTATTCTTGGCAAGTGAGTCGGCGATGATGAGGCAGACCGTAGTGGGGCTGGGACTCGCCAGATACCCAACGAGCGGCTCCGAGACCGCCTTGGCGAGCTTTGAGCAGCCATCGAGGATTACCAGACGAAACTCGCTGCCCATCGGAAAGGTGTTAAGCGATCCGATAATGGACTCGATATCGGGGTCCTTGGTCATGTCTCGCTCGTCGAGGTTGAACTCGACCATACCCGACTTTTCCAGACGCGCTTTCATACGCGAGACGGCGTGATCGCGCTTAACTCCGTCGTACCGACGATCAGATATGCCGGCAGCAAACCGGTTTCGGACATTGCGCTCCCCTCCGCAGGCCTTCGCATTCGTTCCGTGCCATTCTAGCCCAGGGGCCCACCACACGCCAACGACGTCGTCACGGTCGCTGGCATCGCATCACAAAGCCATTCGCAGTCGGTGCGACGGTAATGTCGCCGTGTTCGATGGTACACGCGAACACACCACCCGCTTCCTTAACGGCATCGATGCAGGCATCGGACGGATGGCCGTATCGATTCCCCTCACCGGCGCTTGCGAGGGAAAGCTCGGGCTTCAGGACGTCCAGCAACTCACCATCGACTGAAACCTTGGAGCCGTGATGCCCAAGTTTAAGTACATCGATATCCCCCACCTCCTGCACGAATTCCCGTTCTTGGTCGAGCTCGGCATCACCGGTGAGAAGTATTCGCAGGCCCTTACCTTCCTGAACATAAGAGAGCAGCAGGACAAGCGAGTCCTCATTTCCCTCGCCATCCACGGACTCGAATGGCCACATCACGCGGGCGCAAAATGAGCCGATGTCGACCGTATCCCCACGGCGCACCTGCCGATACTCCACGCCAGGTCGGTTCAATACCTCGGCAGGAGCATCCTCCAGCGCATCCGCCGCCACGGCAATCGTTCCGACCGAAAACTGTTCGAGCACGGCAGGCAAACCACCCAGTGGTCCTCATCCCAATGCGTCACAAAGACGGCATCGATATGGTGCACGTTATTGCGAACCAACGCCGCCACCACGCGCTCGTCGAGCCCGCAGTCGACGAGAGCTACTGCGCCGCCTTGGCGGATAAGAATCGCATCGGCCTGGCCCACATCGAGCACCGTCACCGAAGGCGGAGCGAATCGATCCCAATAGACGTACGGAATCGCAGCCAAGAGCATCAGGCATGCAAGCCCCGCCGCCATAGGACGTGCACGGGGACGCGGCCACCAGACCAGCAGAACCGCCAGAAAACACGGCAATAGGTAAATCCACATGCTATCGGGCGGCACGCTCACGTATGCACCCGGCACGGCGGCAAACAGCTGCTCGAAGAACAGCGCGCAACGGGCGGCAATCATGGGCACAACGAGCGCCCAAGTCCGCAACGGTCCCACGAGCGAAAAGGGAACCAGCACGATCGACACAGCGAGCAGAACGCTCACCACCGGACCGATGACCGCATTTGACAACGGAGCAATGAGCGAGAATGTACCGAAGCCAGGAATGGTAATGGGAAGTGTCGCCAGTTGCGAGCACAGCGTGACGGAAAACACGCTGGTAACGCCCGATGGCACACCCAGCTCACCCAAAGCATAGGTCGCATAGGGGCAAAAGCACAGAATGGCTAAGACGCTGGCACATGATAGCTGAAAGCCCATCTCGAACAGCACCGTCGGCCGCAGTAGCACAAAGATGGACATGGTTGCGAAGAGCGCCGAAAGGCCGTGCCGGCGACGCCCCGCGCCGTTTACGACAAGCGTCGCGAACACCATGCAGCACGCGCGCACGGCCGAGGGAGACGCGCCCGTAAATGCAGCGTAGCCCACAAGCGCTATCGCCAATATCGCCCGCTGAAGACCACGTGAGCACCGAGTCTTTTGCAATACGCCCTCGATTACAAACCCCACGATAGCCAAATGGCTGCCCGAGACGGCGATAAGATGTGCCGTTCCCGTCACAGAAAACCAGTCGCCCGCCGGCTGGGCGCGCAGCTCGGCCGAACGACCGCAGACGACTCCAGCTATGAGCGCACGCGCCGGGTCGGTCGCAGGCGCGATGGACGCAAGCAGCCCATTTCGCAGCCGAAGCAGCGGCCCCGGAGAACCCTCATCGACCGACACAATCCGAACGGCTTTAACCTTACGCACCTCGCCTCGGAGCACGCGCGATCGTCCATATGCATCGTTCTCAAAACGCGAAACGCGACCGATAACACGCACGTGCGCCCCGACCTTGAGCTCACGATCACACGATAGGCGAACCGTTGCCAAGTTCTTACCGTCCGCGCGTGCCTCGCAGGTATAGGAATACACGTCGTCGTTTATGGATGGATCACCCTGCACGACAAACTCGAGGCCGCTTGCCGCTCGACCGTCGAGCGCCTTCGAGGCGCTGAGCACACCCACAGCCCACCACGCCGAGACGACCGCTCCCGCCACGAGACCGGCGGACGCGGCATACAGCCACCGCTTCAAAGGGGCAAGCCGCGCACAAGAGTGAGCCAGCACAACGAAAACCGCTGCCGCAACGGGAATGGCCCATAGCGGCCCGACCGCCGTCGCCCGCTCCCTCAGCAGCGCATCAGCGGCTATGCTGAGCACCAAGCGCAGCTCACGCACATGCCGGCACACAGGGCCATCGTCCACGGAATCAGGGGTCGCGGAGGCATCACGTGCTCGCGCTCGGTCGCGCTCATACGCAGATGCAATCTTTGATTTTGGCAAGCTTCTTCTCGCCGATTCCCGACACACGCATCAGATCGTCAACCGAGGCGAAAGCACCGTTCTTTGTCCGCTCATCGATAATCGACTGGGCCATGGAGGGGCCGATGCCCGAAAGCGTCTGCAGCTCTTCTGCGCTTGCCGTATTGATGTTTACTAGGCCTGTTGCGCCACTAACGCCCGACGATGCGGAAGTCCCACCATCAACACCGGCTTCCGCAATGGACGCCTGCTGCTCCCCTACCGTTGGAACGTGAATTTTTTGTCCATCAGTGACCTTGGATGCACGATTAAGCCCCGTAACGTCTGCTTCGGGCGCCAGTCCGCCGGCGGCATCAATCGCCTGAGCCACCCGCGCCCCGTCTTTGAGGCGATATACACCGGGTGACACCACGGCGCCATCAACATCGACATAGACCTCTGCCGCGGCAGACGCCTTAGGCGAAGAGCCTTCGGATGTCTTTCTGCTCGAAGCATCGCCGGATCCCGCTCCACTAACGTGCCCGAACCATCAGTGCGCTCAAACGACACACCGCCGGCACCGCCGCCAAGGTTCGCCATCGCCAGCCCACTCGCCATCGCAATGACGACCAGTATCGCCATCACCACTGCCTTATGACCGAGCAGTTTGCCCGCCCAGCGGTCCATCTTTTTGACTCGTTCGTGTTGTTCGCGCTGCGCCATAGCAAAACCTCCCAACACCATCGTGTCAGGAAAGGAGCTCCACAACAGCCACGCCCCAAAACCGGTTTTGCGGTCAAACCAAAAACGACCAAAACCTTGCACAAATCTGTCCATTTATTCAGGCACGCGTCAGCAAATGAACGCTTAGCCGCAAAATGCCCAGATAGCAAAAGACCGACGATGCAGGCGCATCGTCGGTCTATGCACAAATTACTCGTAATCTTGGTAAATCTCACGCGGAGCAAGCTCCGAATGTTTGCGTTTTAAGGTCTTAGGGGCCTTATACGTGTTGCTCTCGAAGTCGATGTACTCGGTCTGCTTGAGCAGGCGCTCGATCATCTCCTCATGATCGAACAACTCCCAGGCCTCATGCACGGCATCGAGTTTAGCGTGCGTCTCGGGTCGGCGCGGCATAAACAGCGTGCAGCAGTCGGGAGCGGCCTCAGTCGAGATATCGAACGTACCGATCTCCTCAGCACGCGCGATGATCTCCTGCTTGTCCGAACCGATGAGAGGACGGAACACGGGGATCTTCACGGCCTCGTTGACGGCCATGATGTTCTCAAGCGTTTGGGAGCAACCTGCCCAAGCGATTCGCCCGTAACGATGGCCTTGGCGCCCTCGATGTGCGCAATGCGCTCGGCAACCGAATACATAATGCGACGATACATGATCACACGCAGGTTGCTGGGGCAGGTGACCGAAATCTCACGCTGGCAGTCGCCAAACGGCACCACGTACAGGCGGCCGATCTGGACACCCGGCTCAAGCGCACGGATGATGTCCTGCACCAAATACTCGCTCGTATCAGGCGTCTGCGGACGACCGGAGAAATGCACCGGCACGCACACCGCGCCGCGACGCGCGAGCATCCAGGTCGCCACCGGAGAATCGATACCCGACGACAGCAGCGTCACGACCTTGCCGGCAGAACCCACCGGCAGACCGCCCACGCCGCGCTCGGAGCTCGCGTACACATAAACGCTACCCTGGACCACCAGTACGTGCACCATCGCATCGGGGTCGTGCATTTGAACCTTTTTATCGGGGAAGGCCTCACACAGTACCTCGCCCACCTGACGATTGATATCGATCGAGGTGAGCTCATAGTCGGTATTGGAGCGCTTGGCGTGCACCTTAAACGAATCGAAGGAACCAAACTCGCGCAGTGCCTTCACGGCGGCGGCGCAGTACTCCTGCGGGTCGCGGTTGGTGTGATACGCCATAGACACACGGGCAACACCGGGGACGGTGCGAATGACACGCGCCGCCTCGTCGGCCTGATGCTCGTTAAAGGTCACGAGGATATAACCGGAAATTCGAGACACGGCGTTCACGGAAAAGGCGGCCAAGGCCGCCTTGATGTTATCCATGAGGATATGCTCAAAATGTGCGCGGTTCTTGCCCTTCAGTCCAACCTCGTGATAGTGGACCAGGCAGACGCGAGCCGCCATTTAGGCTTCAGCAACCTTGTGGCCAAGCGCCTTCTCGTAACGGGCCTCGTCGTAAGAGATGTCACCGTCGACAATCTCGTCCATAGCCATCGAGATGGTATCGGCACCGGAAAGCCCGATGGTGATGTCATCGACATCCTGGACGGCAAGCACGCGGTTGTGCTGGCCACGCAGCATGCTATTGATGTCGCAGGCGCGCTTGGAGGCAAGCGAAGCGAGCAGGAAGCGGTTGTGATCGGTCTTCTCCAGAAGATCGTCAATGCAAGGCTTTACAACGGACACGGACCTCAGATCCTTTCATGCATATCGAGAACGCGAACGAGCTCATCGGTCGCGCGGTCGAGATCGTCATTCACCACGACGTCGTCGTAGCGGTCGGCAAGGGCAAGCTCATCGGCGGCGTTTGCCATACGCAGCTCAATCGTCTCGGGCGTCTCGGTACCGCGACCGACCAGACGCTCGCGGAGTACCTCAAGCGAAGGCGGCTTGATAAAGATCAGCACGGCCTCGGGGAAACGCTCCTTCACCTGCAGGGCGCCCTGGACATCGATCTCCAAAATCAGAGACGAGCCCGAGGCGAGCTTGGATGTGACCTCGCTCACCAACGTGCCGTAGCAGTTACCGTGGACCTCGGCCCACTCAACAAACTCACCGTTTGCCACGCGGCGGTCGAACTCCTCGCGCGTCAGAAAAAAGTAGTTGACGCCGTCGACCTCACCTTTGCGTGGTGCTCGCGTGGTAGCCGAAACCGTCAGACCCAGGTTCGAGCGGCGCTCGCGCACACGAGTGACGAGCGTACCCTTGCCTGCGCCTGACGGTCCAGAAATCACAAAGAGCTTGGAATCCTGAGCGCTCACTTATTTGGTCAGCTGCTCGAGGAGCTGCTCGCGCTGACGGACGCCGAGGCCCTGGACGCGACGAGTAGCGGAGATACCGAGCTCCTCCATGATCTTGGCGGCCTTGGCCTTGCCATAACCGGGGAGAGACTCGATGAGGGTGGAAACCTTCATGCGGGAAGCGATGGGGTCATCGGAGTTGAGCACGGACTCGAGGGACTTCTCGCCCTTCTTGATCTGCTCGCGAAGCTCAGCGCGGGCGTGACGTGCGGCGGCAGCTTCTCAAGAGCCTGCTTGCGCTGCTCGTCGGTAAGCTGAGGGAGTGCCATTCGTACCTCCAAATAGTTGGGTTATATCTGATTCAATAATTGGCATTTTAGCACGTAGAACGTACAAAATGCCTAATCGCGGCTCCATAGGTTAGACGATACCCGCAAAAAGTGCAATATACTGCGCCCAAAGTTAAGCCCCTGACCTGCGATTCCACACAAAGGATGGGAAAGTTTACGCAGGCACAGGGGCTATTTTGTGCTAATGAGACCCAAAAGTGGTGACTTAGGGGAATCTTTTACGCGACGTTTTCGACCAGCTCGGCGACGATGGCGTCAAAGGCGGCAACCGGATCGTCGGCACCGGTGATGGGACGGCCCACCACAATGTGGCTTGCGCCACGCTCGATAGCCTGGGAAGGCGTCGCCACGCGGGACTGGTCACCAAGGGCGGCACCCACCGGACGCACACCCGGAGTCACGATCAGGGCATCAGGACCCAGCAGCTCACGCATGTCGTGAGCCTCCATCGGCGAGCACACGATGCCGTCGATGCCATTGGCCTGAGCAAGCTTTGCCAAGCGGGCGGCCTCCTCGGCCACGGGAGACTCGACGCCGATCTCGCTCAAGGCATCCTGATTCATGCTCGTGAGCACGGTGATGGCGACGAGCTTGGCGCGGTCCTCACGCGCCTCCTCGGCACCCTCGCGGCAGGCAGCGAGCATAGCACCCGAGCCCAGGCCGTGGACCGAAAGCAGGTCGGCACCGGCAAGCGAGGCCGAGCGGGCAGCGCCGCGCACCTGATGCGGAATGTCATGGAACTTAAGGTCGAGGAAGACCTTAAAGCCAAGGTCCTTAAAGGTCTTGACGATCTGGGGACCCTCAGCGTAATAGAGCGTCATGCCGACCTTGAGCCAGGCGGCATGGCCCGAAAGCTCGTGGGCGAGCTCGAGCGCGCGCTCACGGTCGCAGTCGAGGGCGACGATAACACGGTCGCGGGCATCATTCTCTAGCATTCGAAAGCACCCACCAGCTCGTTGATGTCCTTTACGCCCTGGGACTCGGCCCAGGCCTCGAGCTCATGCGCGATCTTAAGCGAAGCGCACGGATCGACGAAGTTGGCCATGCCGACCGACACGCAGGTGGCGCCGGCCAGGATAAACTCAGCCGCATCCTCGCCAGTCATGACACCGCCGACACCGTTGATGGGGATATCGACGGCCTGGGCAACCTCCCAGACCATGCGCACGGCGATGTGGTGGCACAGCGGGCCCGAAAGGCCGCCCTTGGGCTTGGCCACGCGGGACTTGCGAGTATGGACGTCGATGGCCATGCCCTGGATGGAGTTGATGACCGAAAGGCCGTCGGCGCCGGCAGCCTCGAGGGCTTGGCGATCTCGGCGACGTTGACCGGCGCCATCTTCACGAACAGCGGCTTATCGGTCACCTTGCGGCAAGCAGCCATAACGGAAGAGGCGCCCTCGGGCGTGGAGCCCATGGCGGCACCGCCGGCGGCGATATTAGGGCAGCTCACGTTGATCTCGTAGCCGGCAGCCCAGGGGCACAGCTCGACATACATCTCGAGTGCGCGGACAAACTCGTCAACGGAGTGACCGGCAACCTGACAGATGACCTGGCAGCCGTCCTTGGACAGCTGTTCGAGCCACGGACCGGACTCGCGGGCAAAGGCGGCCACGCCGGGGTTCTGAAGACCCACGGAGTTGATCATACCGCCGGGAATCTCGGCCATGCGGGGCGCGGGATTGCCGGGCCAGGGCTCGGCAGCGCAACCCTTGGTGGTGATGGCGCCCAGCTGGGAAACATCAAAGAAGTTCTGGAACTGCCAACCGTAGCCAAAGGTACCGGCTGCGGTGTTAATGGGGTTCTGCATCTTGACGCCGCCGAAATCGACGGCCATGTTCACGGTACCCACTAGAAGACCACCACCTTGGAAGCATCGAACACGGGGCCGCACATACAAGCACCCTTCATACCGTCGACCGTCTCGACATTGCAGGTGTTGCAGGCGCCAAAGCCACAGCTCATCATGCGTTCGAGCGACACCTCGCAGTACACACCGGCCTCGGCGGCAGCGGCGGCGACCTTCTTCATCATGACGGCGGGGCCGCAGCTGGCGACGTAGTCGTAGCCGCCCTCTCCAAGCAGCTCGGCTGCCGGATCGGTGCAAAAACCGTGCGTGCCGAGCGAACCGTCGTCGGTGCACACGTTAACCGTGGCGCCCAGCGCACGGAACTCATCGACACCCACGGCCTTGGAAGCGGTGCCAAAGCCCAGGCACACGTCCATATCAACACCCTGCTCGGCAAGCATGCCGGCAAGACACAGCACAGGCGGAACGCCGATGCCACCGGCGACGAGCAGTGCCTTCCTGGTGCCCTCGGGTACCATCCAGCCACGGCCACCGGGGCCCAACAGGTTAGAGGTGGAGCCAGGGCCCATCTGGGACAAACGGCGGGTATCGTCGCCCACGATGGCGTACCACAGCTCGACGGTGCCGGCCTCGGCGTCGGCGCGGTAGAAACTCAAGGGCACACGAAGCAGAGAAGACGCATCGCCGGGGACGGCGATGTTCACAAACTGACCGGGCTTGAGCGCACTTGCAAGCTTGGGGGCCGAGATAACGAGCGAGAAGATGCCGTCGGCGATCTCCCGGTTCGAGACGACCTCGAAGTCGTGCATGCGTGCAGTGGAAGGTGTGGGCATAGACGCTCCAATCCCCCATGCGGTTGCATGGTCTAAACGAACAGAAAGCGCGGCACCGCAAGGGCGCCGCGCACAAAAGCGATAAGGCTATGCTAGCAGATGCAGCCGTCGGCAAGCGTCTGTTTACCGCCGACAAATACATCGGTGGCACGACCGGTGAGCGTGCGGCCGGCAAAACCGGAGTTCTCGGCGCGCGACTCGTAACCGTCCTCGCCAACCGTCCAGGTTGCGGAGGGGTCGAACACGGTCAGGTCGGCGACAGAGCCCGCCTTGACCTGAACCTGATCGAGGCCCAGAATCTCACGCGGCTTGATGGCCATGAGCTCGACCATGCGGCTCACGCTCATCTTGCCCGTGTTGACCAGCTCAGTGAGCACGAGCGACAGCGAAGTCTCGAGGCCAATCATTCCAAAGGGCGCGAGCTCGAACTCGCGGGCCTTCTCCCACGGGGTGTGGGGAGCGTGGTCGGTAACGATAGCGTCGACGGTACCGTCGATGACACCCTGACGGATGGCCTCGGCATCCTCGTCAGTGCGCAGCGGCGGATTGACCTTGAGCGAGGTGTTGTAGGTCTCGTCCAGGTCGTTCTCGGTCAGGAACATGTGGTGCGGGGTGGCCTCGCAGGTCACCTGGACACCGGCAGCCTTACCGGCACGCACGAGCTCCAGGCCATGAGCGGTGGAGATGTGCTGGATGTGCAGCTTGGCACCGGTCAGCTTGGCAATCTCGATGTCGCGGGCAATCTGAAGCTCCTCGCCGGCGGCCGGCCAACCCTCGAGGGCCAGACGGGTCGAGACCTTGCCCTCGTTGATCTGGCCGTGGCCGACCAGATCCTCGTCCTGGCAGTGGCTCATAAAGACCTTGCCGAACATCTTGCCGTAGTCCATGCAGCGACGGAGCATGCCCGCGCCCTGCACGCCGCGACCATCGTCGGTGAAGGCGACGGCGCCGTGGGCGACCATATCGCCCATCTCGGACATGGCCTCGCCCTTAAGACCGCGGGTCATGGCGCCCGACGGATAGACGCGGCAGTGGCCGACCTCGGCAGCGCGGGACTTGACGAACTCCACGACGGTGCCGTTATCGGTGACGGGATCGGTGTTGGGCATGGAGCACACACCGGTAAAGCCGCCCTTGGCAGCTGCGCGAGTGCCGCTCTCGATGTCCTCTTTGACCTCGTAGCCAGGCTCGCGCAGATGCACGTGCATATCCACCAGGCCGGGGACGAGATACTTGCCGGAAAGGTCGCGGACCTCGGCTCCCTCGGCGGCGATGTTCTCGCCGACCTCGGCGATCTTGTCACCGTCGATCAGGACGTCGACGACACCGTCAAGCTCGACGGACGGATCGACGACGTGGGCATTCTTAAGAAGCAAGGCCATTATCGGCACCTCCAAGCAGCAGATACAGGATAGCCATACGCACGCAGATACCGGCGTAGACCTGCTCCAGGATGACGGAGCGTTGCGGGTGGTCGGCCATATAGGAGTCGAACTCGACGCCGCGGTTGATGGGGCCCGGGTGGCAGATGATCGCATCGGGCTTCATGAGCTTCTCGCGGTCCTTGGTCAGGCCGAAGAGCTTGTGATACTCACGAATGGTCGGGAACGGAGCGCCCTCGAGGCGCTCCTGCTGCACGCGCAGCATGTAGACGACGTCCAGCTCGGGGAGTACCGAATCGAGGTCGCTCGTCACGTGGTCGCAGCCCAGGACCTCGGGCGCCGGCGGCAGCAGCGTGCCGGGGGCGACGGCGTAGGTCTCGCAGCCCATGATCTTAAGGGCGGGGATCAGCGAGCCGCAGACGCGGGAGTGCGCGATATCGCCGACGACGGCGACCTTAAGACCGTGGAAGTCGCCCTTGTGCTCCCAGATGGTGTACAGGTCGAGCAGGGCCTGCGTGGGATGGTTGTGCTTGCCGTCGCCGGCGCAGATGACGCTCGCGGGCGAGTTCTGCGTGACGATGTAGGGAGCACCGGCGTGCTTATCGCGAACGACGATGCAATCAATCTTGTAGGCGTTGAGGGTCTCGACGGTGTCGACGAGGCTCTCGCCCTTGACCGTGGAGGTCGAGGAGCCGCCAAAGTTGAGGCTGTCGGCCGAAAGACGCTTCTCGGCGAGCTCGAAGGAGCTGCGGGTGCGCGTCGAAGGCTCGTTGAACATGTTGACGATGGTCTTGCCCTTGAGCGTGGGGACCTTCTTGATCGCACGCTCATTGACCTCGGAGAACGCTTGGCGGTCTCGAGGATGAGCTTGATGTCCTCTTCGGAGTACTCGGTAATGTCGATCAGGTGCTTATGGTTGAACGCCACGGTACTACTCACCTCCCAGCGGCGCGGAGCCCACGTGGGAACCCGGCGCGACGTCGTTAATCTCGACGGCGGTGTGGCCGTCGACTTCCTTCATATATAGGTGCACGTTCTCCTCATGCGACGAGGGAACGTTCTTGCCGACAAAGTCCGGCGAGATGGGGAGCTCACGGTGACCGCGGTCAACGAGAACTGCCAGCTCGATGCGGCTCGGACGGCCCAGGTCCATGACGGCATCCAGAGCGGCGCGGATAGTACGGCCCGTATACAGGATGTCGTCCACCAGCACGACGCGCTTGCCGTCGACGCTGAAGGGAATGTTGGTAGCGTGGATCGCGGGAGCGAAATTGGTCGCATAGTCATCGCGGTAGAAGCTGATGTCCAGGCTGCCGAGCGGAACGTCGACGCCCTCGATCTCCTTGATCTCCTCGGCGAGCTTCTTTGCCAGAAGGTCGCCGCGCGTGACGATGCCGACCAGAGCGAGGTCTTCACAGCCCTCGTTGCGCTCGAGAATCTCGTGCGCGATGCGGGTCATCGCTCGATTGACGGCGGTCTCGTCCATGATGACCGCCTTGGGGGAAGTCGTGCCCATCGATCTCCTTCCTCACATGTCTTGACTGCTGACACAGTCAAAAAAATAGATGCCCGACCGCTTAAAGCGGACCAGACACCCACAGGAAGGGCTGCTCTTTGGCAGCTATGTAATTCCATGTGGGTATCTCGTACCCCTTTAATGGTCAAGGGATAGTGTAGCCAACCTCGAGCTTAATTGCGAGCATAAATACAGAGCAATCCGTAAACGGAGCCCAATGCTCCATAAACCTATATATATTTGTGGGACGAGCTTGAAAACACACGCACGAGCTGGCATAATCCCCTCTGTTGCACGCAAATCGGATCTACGTCCAGGGCCGTAGCGTGGGCACTATCGCCAAAAGAGGAATATCTCTGTGTAGATTGCGCACAGGGAGCAACTTCTGTGCTATAGTTCAGGCTTGTTTGTTAACGCGACATGTTCGTTTGTCGCCCAAGGAGGGTCAGTTATGTCCAAAGTTTGCGAAGTTTGCGGTAAGCACCCCGTTGCCGGTCGCTCCATCAGCCACTCTCACCGCGTCACCAACCGTAAGTTCCGCCCCAACATCCAGCGCGTCTACGTCGTCGTCGATGGTCACCGTCGCAAGATGAACGTTTGCTCCACCTGCCTCAAGTCTGGCAAGGTTGCGCGCTCCTAAATAAGGTCTTACCAACAAGTACCTCGGACTCTCCGGGTCAAAGACCTCGCGTTCATATAGAACTATAAGAAACCGCTTTCTTTTGAGAAGGCGGTTTCTTTTCTATCTATCCAGGAATGCAAAACCAGAGTGAAAATGAACTGCGTCCCAAATCTTGGACGCCCTAAATAGCGACTAGGCCGCGAGGGCCTGATTCCGGAACTCCTCCGGGGTCAGGCCCTTCAATCTTACCTGCCTCCGGCTCGTGTTCCAGTGGACTATGTATTCCTCCGGGTCGCGTTTGAAATCCTCGAACGTCTTCCACTCGCGGCCCCGGTAGAACTCGTCCTTGACGTGGCCGAAGAGCTGCTCGGTGGCGGCGTTGTCGATGCAGTTCGCCTTCCTGGACATGCTCTGGACGATGCCGGCGGCCTCGAGCCTGGATGTGTACGAGGCGTGCTGTGTTAGCGCTACTGTAAAAACAACCATTTTGGCCAACGCTCAACAACCAATCATGCCAACGCAATCCCGCCATTTGCGCCAACGCATTTTCACCATTTCCACCAACGCCGGGGCTTACGCTTCGATCGACGAGCGAACGATGCTTTCGGGAGGAGCGGG
>ENA-OQEX01000303-OQEX01000303.1-human-gut-metagenome-genome-assembly--contig:-NODE-303-length-27930-cov-11.493940_pt1 | contig 27930 bp, 24 predicted proteins | sample MGYA00242802_ERZ504649 | MGnify/ENA primary metagenome ERZ504649 (study PRJEB26092, sample SAMD00036194) | human gut metagenome | host: Homo sapiens | study: EMG produced TPA metagenomics assembly of...
TGCCGAGCGACGACGCGGGCGTGATCGCATTCCTGCGTCAGACTCCGGCCGAACTGACCGGTACCGGCAAGGCAGATACGATGATCGTGATCGTGAACCTCGACGGACACAACGCGCACCAGTCCATTGTGCACATCGAGCTTGGCGACTTCGGTTTCGCCACCGACAAGCCGCTCAAGGTGCATGATGAGCTGACCGGCCGCGACTTCGAATGGGGTTACGACAACTACGTTTCGCTCGCCCCTTGGGCCGACGTGGCACACGTGCTCACCGTAGTCGAAGACTGATTGAGCCTCAATCGATCTGATTAATCTCGGTCAGCTCGACTAGAAATTCGTTTCGATTCATACCACAATACCGGTTCCACTTCGGTGGAAAGCGGTATTGTGGTTACTGATAATGCAAACTGCCCAATCTCAAGGAGAAATGACATGGCAGAAACCTTCAACGTCGTGGTGGAAATTCCGCGCGGCTCCAAGAACAAGTACGAAGTGGACCACGAGACCGGCCGCGTGTTCCTGGACCGCACCCTGTTCACTTCCATGGGTTACCCGGATGACTATGGCTACATCGACGGCACTCTGGGCGAGGATGGCGATCCGCTCGACGCACTCGTCATGATCCCGAACTCCGTGTTCCCGGGCTGCGTGGTGGAATGCCGCGCCGTTGGCCTGTACCACATGGTCGACGAGGCTGGCGGAGATGACAAGGTGCTGTGCGTGCCGGCTGACGTACGTTTCGACGACATCAAGGATGTCGAAGACGTTTCCGAGTACCACAAGGCTGAAATCAAGCACTTCTTCGAGCAGTACAAGGCTCTGGAGCCGGGCAAGGAAGTGCTGCCGGGCGATTACTGGACCGGTGCCGCCAAGGCCGAGGAAGAAATCGTGGCCGCCCGCAAGCGCCTCGAAGAATCCGAGAAGTGATTTCCACGCCTTTCTAGATAGCTTTAGGTAGCAATCCAAGGAAAGCCCGTTGACGTACGCACTCGCACACGTCAACGGGCTTTTGCATACCTTCCAACATCCAGATTCCGCCAGTCGCTGGAAGAATCCTCCCGCAAACCAGCCCCTCAGCGGGCAAAAACCTCCACTCACTGGAACAATCACCCCACTAACACGGCTTCCAGCGGGCAAATTCCCCCAGTCACTGGAAGAAAATGCCCGCAAATCAACTTCTCAGCGGCAGATTCCTCCACCGATTGGAGGAAAACGGGCAAAACCATACCCTCCAAGTGTCCAGATTTCTCCAACGAGTGGAAGAAACAGCCCGCAGACGGGATACACTCATACTGCACGCGCATATTCGCCGGGGCCGCTATAGTGGAGCACGTAATTCACGGCATGCGAACAGTATTCGCAGAATTCAAAGCCCGCTGGCTGGCGCGGCAGTTCTATGTCGGTACCCCTAGGCGTAGGCGGACGTGAGACTCCGTCGAGGCCCATCCCGTGGGAAACCGGCGGGATGAACCTATATACCAGCTATGTTGATTCAAACATTACTTATTGCCGTTTCCGTATCGATGGACACATTCGCCGTTTCCATCGGCAAAGGTCTCACCGTCAAAAAACTACGCGGCCTCGACGCGTTCAAAACCGCCCTCTGGTTCGGCGGATTTCAGGCGCTTTTCCCACTGCTCGGCTATTTCGCCGCCTCCACGTTCAGCAAATACGTGACCGCCGTCGACCATTGGATCATTTTCGGCCTGCTCGCCCTCATCGGCGGCAACATGGTGCGTGAAGCATTCGAAGAGGATGAAGAGAACGCCAAGGAAACCGCTGATTTCGATTGGAAGCACATGCTTCCGCTCGCCGTGGCCTGCAGCATCGACGCATTCGCCGTCGGCGTCAGTTTCGCATTCATGTCGTTGAACATTTGGATTTCAGTGATCATCATCGGCATCACCACCGGCCTGTTTTCCGCAGCCGGTCTGTATATCGGTCGCGCGTTCGGCTCGCGCTGGCAGAAGCCCGCACAGATCGCAGGTGGCGTCGTGCTTATTCTGATCGGCGTGAAAGTATTGCTGGAACATCTCGGATTCCTCGCATAATAATCGCAAATCAGATATACAAATAAATATACAAACTTACAGTAAAAGCCCGTAATCGCACATGATTATGAGCTTTTACATTACCGTTTACCGCAAATACTTGCGATTATTTTCCTGCGCTTTCGCGTTTTCTCGCGATTGCAGGAATCACACTATTAGAACATGACGGTCGCATACGATGCGATACCGACCACAATTCCGGAAATCATAACCGGCAGCAGCGCAATGCGATCCACGGATTCTTGGATTGCGGATCGGGATCGGCGTCACGATTCCACCAATACGAACACGCGTCAAGCGCGATAATCAGCAGCAACGCCACAATCACCGCAACAGCCCACGCCGTCGTCGAGCCATAATCGGTGGAAGCCGCGTTTTCGCCGGAACGAATCGGCAGCAGCGTCGATAGGAAGCACCAGCCCGCGCTGCCAATCATGGCAACGCCTTCCACAACATTGTGCGACAGCGAACGAATCAGATGCGTACGGTTCTCACGCGCCATCTGACGCCCGAACGAAACCACAATCAGCAGGATCAGCAGACCGCCGACGCGGCAATCCAGCCTTCCTGCATCCAAAACGTGTCTTCGTCACCCAAACCGGCAGGGAAAATCGCACGTCCGAGCATCATCGTCGTGGCACACACCACGGAAAGCAAGCCCGCAATCACGGAAATCGCATGCCCCGCAACACCATCGCGGAACGGGTTGAACACGGCAAGCAGCGCAATCATCGCCACGGAAGCCACAACCGTGAACGACACGATTGCGGGCTCTTCCGCATTCCCATAGGAAATGCCGGGAATCAGAGCAAGCACAACCAGCACCACATATGCGGCGATTTGGACGGCAAACACCTTGCCGAACGAGGCTTTCTGAGCCGACTTGACGGCAACTTTTTCAGAGGCGGTCATTTCGTCCCCTTTTCATGATTTTCCATAATGTGGTCATTACGTATGCGATACCATTAAATGTAGCCGCAAGTGTCCACATAGTTCAGATAAAATTAATGAAACGCCGACAACACACAACAAGAGTACAATCGCGGCAACGATACAAAACCAGTACAAGAGACAAAGGGAGCTAACGTGACGGATCTGACGCTTATGACGTTCGCTAGCGACCCAGCTACCGTGCTTCCTTCTCTGGCGCTGCTTTCCCACCGCGTACGCGTGCTACCAATGGACGCGGCAAGTCTGGTGAAAATGCCGGAAAACACCATTCTTTTTCTGGATGCGCGAGATGATCTGGCCACGGCGAAAACATTGTGCCGCCTGATTCATGCATCCGGACTGTCCACGCCGATCGTGCTCGTCCTCACCGAGGGTGGCTTCACCGTGGTCAATTCGCAGTGGGGCATCGCCGACGTGGTGGTGGCGTCCGCTTCCCCAGCCGAAGTTGAGGGGCGTCTTCGCTTGGTATCCGAGCGCGGCAACTCGCCGGTCAATGCGGTTTCCGGTTCCGGAGAATCGGGCGTGCAGAACGAAGACGGCATGATCCACTCCGGCGACCTGGTGGTGGACACCAACGGCTATACGGCAAGTCTGCATGGGCATCCGATCGACTTGGCATACAAGGAGTTCGAGCTTCTCAAGTACCTCGTGCAGCATCCGGGGCGCGTGTTCACCCGCGCGCAGCTGCTGCAGGAAGTGTGGGGCTACGACTATTACGGCGGCACCCGCACCGTCGACGTGCATATCCGTCGTCTTCGCGCCAAGCTGGGCGGCGAATACGAGCATGTGATCGGTACCGTGCGCAATGTCGGCTATCGTTTTGATCCTCCGGAAGAAGAGGAAGCGATGCGGCGGCCAAGGACGCCGCAGCCCACAACGCTTCGAGCGAAAACTGATTGTCGCACTATTCGCATTGCTGGCATTGCCTGCGATTTGCGATGCTTGCGATTGCCACGATACTTGCGATCTGACTGTCGGCTATCTCACTTTCGTACGCGCGATTGCATATTCATACGACGGTAGACTGGTGCCATGCCCCGGGAATCGAAACAAGCGCGACTGTCACGCATGCATCAGGAATACGCGGTATTGTGCGAGGAGATTCCGCATCCGAAGTGCGCGCTGAATTTTTCAAACCCGTTTGAGCTGCTGGTGGCGACCGTGCTAAGCGCGCAAACCACCGACAAACGCGTGAATATGGTCACACCGGAATTATTCGGCGAATATCCGGGACCGGCCGCACTTGCGAGCGCCAATCCCGAACACGTGGAAAGCATCATTCATTCCATCGGATTTCATCATACGAAGGCAAAGAACATCATCGGACTTTCTTACGTATTGTGCGAACGGTTCGACGGCGAGGTGCCGCAAACCATGGATGCTTTGACAAGTCTGCCCGGGGTCGGGCGCAAAACCGCGAACGTGGTGCTTGGCAATGCTTTTGGCGTGCCGGGATTCCCTGTCGACACGCATGTGATCCGTGTGACCGGGCGGCTACGCTGGCGTTCGGACTGGGCGAGCGGCTCCCCCGATCCCAAAGCCATCGAACGAGAGATCACCGCCTGCTTCCCGCCAGAAGAGTGGACGGACCTGTCTCACAGGCTGATATTGCATGGTCGTGCCATATGCCATGCGCGCAAGCCCGACTGCCTCAACTGCCCCCTTAACGACACCTGTCCGAGCGCATTCGCAGCGTAACGCGCATGCCTGCTGTAGCCTGTGCCAACTAGACTCAGCACCATGGAAGACACCATGGAAGAAGAAAACGGGCGGGAAGCCAAGCTGAAAGCCGAAATCACGCGATGGCTGATCTTTTTCGGCGTCGCCATCATGCTCAGCGTCATGACCTGGCTGGGCTGGTCGCTGACGAACCGCAAAAATCCGATTACCTCCTTCACCACGCTCGTTTCCGACTCCTCCGTGGCCATCGGCATTCAGGGCAGCGCGCCGGAATCGCTCGACATCCGCACCGAACAGGGCACCGCGCTGGAGCAGGCGCTGCTCGAAAACGTGTACGAAACCCTGGTGTCACGCAGCGAAACCAACAAACTGCAGCCGTCAATCGCGAAATCATGGCAGATTTCCGACGACGGACTGACCTACACGTTCACGCTCAACAGCAACATGACCTTCGCCAACGGCCATAAACTCGACTCGTCCGACGTGGTCTGGTCGCTGCAAAACGTCATCAACAACAATTACGTGGGATCCGACCAACTTGGTAGTCTCAAGGAAATCACCAATCCCGACGAAAAAACGGTGGTCATCACCCTCAATCAGCCGAATCCGTGCCTGCTGCGCGCGTTGAGCGGGCGTGCCGGCATTGTTTACGATGAGGAAAGCACGGCGAATTACGGCAAGAAAGCCGTGGGATCGGGACCGTTCACCGTGGAAGCCTCGTCGAAAACACAGATCGTGCTGCAGCGCAACGACTCGTATTGGGGCACCAAAGCCGCCGCATCGCAAATAACGCTGTATTACTACGCTTCCGAAGATTCGCTGGTCAGCGCCATGGAAGCCAAGAAAATCAGCATGGCATTGCCGTTGAGCGCGTCTGCCGCCGATGAGCTCAACCAGCAAAGCGGCATCAACTCCGACAGCGGCATCAGCTTCGACAAAGTGATGCTCGCCTTCAATAACGGCACCGAAAGCCCGTTCTCCGACGAGCAGATCCGCAAAATGACGAGATACGCCATCGACGCGCAGACCATCGCCAAAGACGCTCCGGACGCCTATTCGCCGCTCGGAGGCCCGATAAGCCCGCTGGAAGACGGGTATGAGGATCTGAGCGAACTGTTCCCCTACAATCTTGAGCAGGGCCAGCAGATGCGCAGCTATTTCGGCGCATACTATATCGCCGATATCGATCTGCTGGTGCCCAAGGAATATGAGCAGATCGGCAACACCGTGAAATCGGCGATCGAACAGCTCAATATCGGCGTCAATCTGGAAGTGCTCGATTCCGCGGCGCAAGTCACGGAACGCATGAACGCGGGCACCTACAATATCGCGCTCACCACCATGAGCGGCGAAAACGATGCGAGCGTATTCACCGACGGCCAGAGCGTGTTCCATTATGAGAACGGCGATGTGCAGCAGGCATATGCGGACGCGATGGCGGCCACCAATGATGACGATTATCAGGCACGCATGCGCACGTATGCACGCGTCGTCAGCGAAAACGCGGCAAGCGACTGGCTGTACACGCGCAAGAATTTCATGGCGGTAAGCGACCAATTGCAGGGATATCCGAAAAATCTGACCGACCGTCTGCTGCCGTTGAGCAGAGTGAAGTTGCAGTGATTTTCCCGCGATTGTCAATCAATCGCCGAACACTGCGGACAATCCGTGTGTTGCGCTGATTTTCTTGCGATTTCGGCATTCGGCTGCAGTTCCGTAAGTTGTCACATTCGCTTTCTAGACTAGCGTTTATGACTGAAAGCCAAGATAATACCATCAACGCGAACCTCACGCCGCTGCCCGACAAGGTCGGCGTGGACGGTCTCGAAGACAAGTGGCGCGAAGTCTGGGACGAAAGCGAAGTCTACAAGTTCCAGGGCACCCGCGACCGCAAGGCCGTGTATTCCATCGACACCCCGCCGCCCACCGTTTCCGGCCACCTGCACGTGGGCCACGTGTTCTCGTACACGCATACCGATGTGATCGCGCGATTCAAGCGCATGAACGGCTACGACGTGTTCTACCCGATGGCTGGGACGACAACGGCCTGCCAACCGAACGCCGTGTGCAGAACTATTACGGCGTGCGTGTGGACACCTCCCTCAAGTACGATCCTGATTTCGTGCCGCCGTTCGAAGGCACCGATGGCAAGAAGATCGACGCCAAGGATCAGGTTCCGATCTCCCGTAAGAACTTCATCGAACTGTGCGAGAAGCTCACCGCCCAGGATGAGAAGCAGTTCGAGGCGCTGTGGCGTTCCCTCGGCCTGTCCATCGACTGGACGCAGACCTACCACACCATCGGCGAGCACCCGCAGCGCGTGGCCAGAAGGCGTTCCTGCGCAATCTGGCCCGCGGCGAAGCGTATCAGAAAGACGCTCCGGGCCTGTGGGATGTGACCTTCCAGACCGCAGTGGCCCAGGCCGAGCTGGAATCCCGCGAATATCCGGGCTTCTACCACAAGGTGGCGTTCCGCTTCGAAGACGGCACTCCGATCTACATCGAAACCACCCGTCCGGAACTGCTGGCAGCCTGCGGCGCACTGATCGCGCACCCGGATGACGAGCGTTACAAGCCGTATTTCGGCCAGTACGTCTACTCCCCGCTGTTCCACGTGAAGGTGCCGATTCTGGCGCACAAGGCCGCGGAAATGGACAAGGGCGCAGGTATCGCCATGTGCTGTACGTTCGGTGACGTGACCGACGTTGAGTGGTGGCGTGATCTGAACCTGCCGCTGCGTTCCATCATCCAGCGCAACGGACGCATCGTGATGGACACCCCGGACTGGATCGAAGACGAGGAAGGCAAGCGCATCTTCCAGGAAACCGCCGGCAAGACGACATTCTCCGCACGCAAGATCATCGTCGACGCACTGCGCGAATCCGGCGATCTTGACGGCGAACCGACTCCGACCAAGCGTATGACGAACTTCTACGAGAAGGGTGACAAGCCGCTCGAAATCGTCACTTCCCGCCAGTGTACCTCAAGAACGGCGGCACCGATCAGAAGCTGAACGCCGAACTGATCGAACGCGGTCGCGAACTGAACTTCCATCCTGATTTCATGCGCGTGCGTTACGAAAACTGGGTGAACGGCCTGAATGGCGATTGGCTGATCTCCCGTCAGCGCTTCTTCGGCGTGCCGTTCCCGCTGTGGTATCCGGTGAAGGAAGATGGCACCGCCGATTACGATCATCCGATCGTGCCGAGCGAGGACCGCTTGCCGATCGATCCGACCGACGATGTGCCGGAAGGTTACAGCGAGGACCAGCGCGACGTGCCCGGTGGCTTCACCGCCGAACCTGACATCATGGATACGTGGGCGACCTCGTCGCTCACCCCGCAGATCGTGACCCGCTGGGAAGAGCCAGGCGAAGAGAACCAGGCGATTTTCAACGCCACCTTCCCGATGGATCTGCGTCCGCAGGGTCAGGACATCATCCGCACCTGGCTGTTCTCCACCGTGGATCGCGCGCATCTCGAGAACAAGTGTCTGCCGTGGGCCAATGCCACCCTGTCTGGATGGATTCTTGATCCGGATCACAAGAAGATGTCGAAGTCCAAGGGCAACGTAGTTGTGCCAGACAAGCCGATCAAGCAGTTCGGCGCCGACGCGGTGCGTTATTGGGCCGCTGCGGCACGTTTGGGCCTGGATGCCACCTACGACGAAGGCCAGATGAAGATCGGACGCCGTTTGGCCATCAAGCTGCTCAACGCCACCAAGTTCGCACTGGCCATCGGCCGTGAGGATGAGAACCACCATGTGGGCGCTCCGGCAACCGCAAGCTGGAACCCTGCCGACGTGACCGAGCCGCTGGACCGCGCAGCCATGGCCAAGATGGCCCTCGTAGTGCGCGAAGCCACCGAAAGCCTCAACAACTACGAGCATTCCAAGGCTTTGGAAGTCATCGAAAACTACTTCTGGCAGTTCTGCGACGATTACATCGAGCTGGTCAAGAACCGTGCATACGGCACCGCAGACTCCACCGGCCATGTGCCGAGCGAGAAGGCCGTGAAGTCCGCTCGCACCGCGCTGGGACTGGGCTTGGATGCCTTCGCACGCCTGCTGGCACCGTACCTGCCGTACGCCACCGAAGAAGTGTGGAGCTGGATGCATGAGGGCGAAGGCTCCGTGCACCACGCCGCATGGCCGAAGGCTGAAACGTACGATGCGGCCGCAGCAGCCGTCTCCCCGGAGCTGCTCACCCATGCCGGTGAAGCTCTGGCCGCGCTGCGTGGCATCAAGTCGAAGGCCAAGGTTTCGATGAAGACCCCGATCCTTTCCGTGCAGCTGGGCGTTTCCGATGAAGCGCGCGAATCCATCGAAAGCGCATTGGGCGATATCGCCGAGGCCGGTCGCGTGGTCGGACGCATCTCCTTCATGGGAGCGGCCGCCGCACTGAAGGCCGTCAAGGAAACCGCCGAAGCAGCCAAGGAAGCCGTCAAGGAGGCCAAGGCTGATGCCGAAGCCGCCATCGACGTGATTGTGGCCGACAGCGAACTTGGAGAGCCGCCGGCTAAAAAGCCGAAGAACTAATGGCAACTGTAGGTGAAACCGGCAGCTTCGTGGCAAAGCCGTTCACTTCACCTACAGACAGTCACAGGACTGTCTGCTTAACGGCTCAGCCGGCTAAAAAGCCTAAGAGGGGATCTTCCACGATTGGAAGGCCCCCTCTTTGTGTATCTGGATCCTATGTTCATACATTTTTATAAAACGGGAACTGCAAGCAGATATTGAGATTGCGCGGCCTTAGCAGGCTGCGATTGCACAGGCATATCCGGATACAGCTTCTGCAAAGCCTGCTGCAATATTTCGGCAGCGGCCGCAATTTCAACGGTCTCGTCAATCAAATCGCTATTATCAGGCACAATCAACGTGCGATTTCCGGAACCAGCAATGCCGTATGCTGCAATCGGCAACGCACTTGTCATCAACATTTCGGAAGATGCGGTTTTTCCTGTTGTTCCAGTATTTTCAGATGCGGAATCTACCGAATCGCCATCGCTGGATTTCTTTGATTCCACTCCCCCGACTTTCGCAACGTTCTTCGACGTGGTATCGGCAGCCGCGCCAAATGACGATCGCAGGCCGCCGCGTAGCTCATCACATCATCCATGCTGATGGCGTTCTTGTCGTCCACCAAGCTGGCCGCAGTACCGTCGGAAGCGTTCTGCTGATTGGCCGCATCCGCCTGCGCGCGTTCCTCTTTGCGTTGGGCCTTGATACGCGCCCGCTCGGCACGGCCCGCAAGCGACGTCTCCGAAGCCGAGGCAAGTCCCATAGACCCCTTCAACGTAACTTCCGAACCATCGACAGTATCGTCGGAACTGGTCGAATCATCACCTGCATCAAGCTGATCCGCAAAACGAAGCACGATCTGGTGGAACGCACTGGCCTGACCCGTGTGCTCGCTCGCATCCGCCAACGCCTGCATCGCATCGTCAACCTTGCTTGAAGCCGACTTCAACTTCTCATTGCCGTCAATGCTGTTGCGCACATCCGCAATCGCCTGAGATTCCAAGTTTTGCGCCGAACCTGCGGAAGCCCCCAATTCCTTAAGCCGAGCGGTGTACGCGTCGGTGAAATCCATGGAATACGGAATCATCGCCGAAGAAAGCTGCGACTGGCCGGCACTGTAATCCTTGGCGCCACGCTGCTGCTCCTCGCCCGCACGCTTGTTGAGTTCCGCCACCAAACCGGATGTGCCACGCTGTTCGATGGTGCGAATCACCTCGTTCACCGCGTCGGCGGCACCCGTATGTCGGTATGCGGCGCTCACATCGTTGACCGCGTTGGCCAGATCGACCACGGACTGCGCCACCGCAGTATCGCCGTTCAATTCGGCCGCGGTGCCGAGAATGGCGGTAAGTTGCGTGGTATCGCCAATCGATCCGGAAAGATGCGTCGTATACGAGCCGACGTACGCGTCGATATACCCGTTGAACGCCTGCTCATGTTCCTGCTCACGCTGGGCGATGGTCGTTTCGGCAAGCTCCTTTTCATGATCGCGCAGTTGTTCGAGCTGCGCGATGAGCTCATGGTTGCGTTGCGATCCGACATTCGTCAAACCATCCACCAATGTGGATGCGCGATCGGTCAAACTGGTGAGATTGCCATAGCAGCCAGTTCTTTCGGAATCGCAGGCAACAGCGGCGACAGACAGCGAACTCATGGTGAAGTTTTTCGCAGTCACATACGTATGAATCGTAAGATCCTCACCCGGCTTGCCTACCGCAGCGACCAATGTCGACGAATTGCCGGCAGACACAAGCACGCCTTCGTCTGAGGTCGCGTCATTGCCGACGCGGTTGGGAATGGTGAACGCGACGATCGGCGTCAGATCAGCCGTTTCCTCCGGTCGTTCCGATTTCAGATCGATGCGGATGCCGACCACGCCCGATGCACCGGAAATCTTGGATGCGCTGACGGTCGGACCGTCCAAAGTAAAGGTCGCCGTTATATCCCACGGCAGTTCCACACGCTCTTGCGGCACGCGCTGCGAAGACGTCGCGCCCTCATCTGCATTCATGTCCGTATCAGTTGCAGAAGCGGCGTCACTCGTCAAATACAAGCGGCCCGGCTCATCAACGGACTCATATGCGCTCATCACATCGTGCGAGGCCACCGCCGAGACGTACTCGCCGTTCCGACGCACCACATCAACCACATTCGAAACCCCGACCGCGCATACGGGAGCCGCCGAAACCAGCGTTACCGCAATGGACGCAGCCAGCATGTGCCGCAGATGGACACTCGCCACACGCATATCACGCTCACCACGCGTGCTATCGGCATGATGGGCACAAGATGCACGAAACGCAACAGAACGACGCATGCCGAGCCTCTCAATCGCAATCAAAACAACGTTCCAAAGCAATCAATGTAGCGCGCGGCATGCCCCGGCAAGAAACGATTTCGCGGAAAACAGACAGGTCAGGCGAATACGTCGAGCACACCCGGATCGACGCCGTTCTCGGCGATGCGCTTATGCCTGCGCTTGGCTTCGGTCACCACGAATTCGCGATACATTTCGGCGATGTCGGGATCCAACCCGGCATCGACAGCAATGCGGTGCAACCGTTCGATCTGGTAATCCTCACGCTTGTAATCGGCCGGCGCGAAACCCGCGCGGGCTTTCAGCACACCCACTTGGGACGTGTATTTGAAGCGTTCCGCCAGTAGGGAAACGATGGCCGTGTCGACATTGTCGATCGACTGGCGCAATGCAGCGATTTTCGCCACGGCATCGGCGACCTCGGGATTGCTTTGCGCGGTGCCCGCATCGATGACGGTTTCGGTTTCATGCTCTTCTTCTGGCCGAAGCCAGTCATGTTCGCTATCGCTCATGCGTACAAGACTACCGCGCGCATGTCACTTGGAGAAGTACCGTTGCAGCACAATCGTGGTTTCCGTGCTCACCGGCACCGTTTGGTGGATGACGTTCAGCAGATCCTCAAGCTTGCTTGGCGAGGCTGCGCGCACGGTCAGCATGTAGCTGGGTGACCCGGCCACGGAATCGCACGACATGATGCCTTCGATATCCTGCAATTTGGCGGGAATCTCGGCTTCCTTGGAATAATCGATCGGCGTGACCGCAATGTAGCACGTACGGCGAGGCCACGCTTTTCATCGTCGATAACGGCCTTGTAGCCGAGAATCACATTACGACGTTCCAGTTTCTGCACGCGCGATTGCACCGCGGAAATCGACAGTCCCGTAGCGTCCGAAAGCTGAGACAGCGTAGCGCGGCCGTCTTTCTCCAGCATGCTGAGAATGGTCTCGTCGATATCGTCGAATTGGCCCACGCTCGCATGCGTGGTGTCGGGTTCGTTGCCATTGCCTGTCATAGATGCCCCTTTCCAACAAGCATTCTGCATCAGTCCGGTAGGACCGACTCCCCTATGCAGCTCACGTTTCCGTCCATTACCATACCCACCCCAACACACAATCCGTCAACTGCATTTTCGTAACATTTCCAACGAATTTCGATTTTCAATCATTTTTCTCCTATTTTTTTCACATACCCCCTATATAGCAATACTATTTTCGTCTTTTTACTTTCGATTTCGTATTTTTTCGTGCGTCGATTTTTACATACCGTATGTCCACAACGTGATCATCCACATTGCCGAATCGTGCGGAACTTTCGAAAAACAATCGAAACGCATTCGAAAGTAGTTGAAAACTGCAAAACGGAAAAACAGCCGAACAGAAAGACAGCCGAACGAAACAAAAGGGCCGCATGGCGATTGTCATACGACCCTTGGATACGTAACCGCAGATTGCGATTACCTGCGATTAGCTGTTGCCGTTATTCGCGGTATTGCCGCTCTGCTGGATCAGCGACGCCATGAAATCACGGTTGGTCGCGGTCTTCTTCAGACGCGGCACAAGCGTCTGGTAAGCCTGCTCAGGCTCCAGACCGCCAAGCAGACGACGCAGACGGTAGATGATCGGCAGCTCCTGCGGATCGGTGATGAGTTCCTCGCGACGGGTGCCGGAAGCGTTCACGTCGATGGCCGGGAACAGGCGCTTGTCGGCCAGTTCACGGCTCAGGCGCAGCTCCATGTTGCCGGTGCCCTTGAACTCCTCGAAAATCACCTCGTCCATCTTGGAGCCGGTTTCCACCAGTGCGGAGGAGATGATGGTCAGAGAGCCGCCGTTTTCGATGTTACGAGCGGCACCGAAGAACTTCTTCGGTGGGTACAGCGCCTGGGCATCCACACCACCGGAAAGAATACGGCCGGAAGCCGGAGCGGCGATGTTGTAGGCACGGGCCAGACGGGTCATGGAATCAAGCAGCACCACCACGTCCTGGCCAAGCTCCACGAGACGCTTCGCGCGTTCGATGGCGAGTTCGGCGACGGTGGTGTGGTCGGAGGCCGGACGGTCGAAGGTGGAGGAAATGACCTCGCCCTGCACCGTACGTTCCATATCGGTGACCTCTTCCGGACGTTCGTCCACGAGCACGACCATCAGGTGGACTTCCGGATTGTTGGTGGCGATCGCGTTGGCGATGTTCTGCAGGGTGATGGTCTTGCCGGCCTTCGGCGGAGACACGATCAGGCCACGCTGGCCCTTGCCGATCGGCGCCACGATGTCGATGAGACGGCCGGTGAGCTTGTTCGGCGCGGTTTCCTGCTTCAGACGCTCCTGCGGATACAGCGGAGTGAGCTTGTTGAACTGCGGACGGTTCTGTGCGGCCTCCACGGTCATGCCGTTGATGGAGTCGATGGACTGCAGCGGCACGAACTTCTGACGCTGGTTGCGGCGGTCGCCCTCACGCGGGGTACGGATGGAACCGTGCACGGCATCACCCTTGCGCAGCCCATACTTCTTGACCTGGCCCATGGAAACGTACACGTCGTTCGGACCCGGCAAATAGCCGGAGGTACGCACGAAAGCGTAGGAATCGAGCACGTCGACGATGCCCGCGACAGGCACGAGATCCTCTTTCGGCTCCTCGTGACGCTGTTCGCGTTCAACATTGCGATCCGTGCGCTCGTTGCGCTCGACGCGATCGTTACGCTCGTTGCGATCATTGTTACGGTCGCCGGTACGGCCACGACGCTCGTCACGCTCGTCATAATCGCGGTCACGGCCACGCAGGCGACGGCCACGACGATCCACGCGGTCACCCCTATCGCTGACGCGACCGCGACCACGACGCGCGAAATCACCGTCTTCAGCCTCGTCACGACGTTCGTCATCATCACTGCCCTGCGAGGGCAACGTGGCGAGAATGTCATCAAGATCGCGCACAACGTCCTCATCCTTCGGCCCTTCCACCGCACGACGGCGACGGCGCGGCTCAACGTCGGACGCATCATCCTTACGATGGCGACGACGATCATCCTGCTTCGGCGAAGCATCGTCCAATCCCAGTTCGGCCAGCAGATCGGTGGCAGCGTCCGCATCACGGCGGCGACGGCGCTTCGGAGCCTCATCGATGCTGTCCAGGGCGTTCACCGCGGCCATGACATCGGCCGCCTCCTCGCTCGTCGGAGCCTCAGCCTGCTTGCGACGGTCAGCACGCTCGGTGCGCTCGGCACGTTCCGTCTGTTCGGAGCGCTCCGCACGCTCAGCGCTATCAGCACGTCCGGCAAGGGTCTTCCTAACGGTTTTGGCCGTCTGCTTTTCGGACTGCTCAGCCTCGTTGGCTTTGCTTTCGGCAGCCTCGTTGGACTTGCCGGATTCCTCAGCCGTGTTCGCCGCGACCTCAGCGTCTGCGGTTTGGGCTTCAGCAGGAGCCACCGGAGCGGCCGGTGCAGCGGACTTCGGAGCTCGCACGGTCACACCGGCAGGCGCTTCACCGCCGGAACGAGCGGCCTGAAGCGTCGCGATAAGTTCCGGCTTACGCATGGTGGAGGTGCCACGAAGGCCCATCTGCTTGGCGAGCTCCTTGAGCTCAGGCAGTTTCATGTCTTCAAGATTCGGGCTGGTTGCCACTGGTTTTTGCCTTTCCCCTAGCTTTCGCAAGCACACGCCTGCAACAGCTGTAAAAAGAGATACGGAAATTTCCGCCACTGAAAGTCCGCCGCGAAATATCACGGTTTTCGAACTTCCCTAACCATACAACGTCATCCAGACCAACGCAACGTAGGCGTGCCAACGTATTCATGCCAATCAAGCATTCAAGTCAATGACAAATCGCAAATCACAATGCGAAAGACCCGCCATGCGATCACATGACGGGTCTTTCGCTTTACCACATGCTTTACAGCAACAGGTGCAGGTCTTGCCGGAACCTACTTTTCCTCGTGATAGCTCTTGTCGGTATTGACGGACCATACGTTCTTCTTGGACGTCTTGCCGTTCTTGATATTGCCGACGGCCTCGATTGCGGTGGCCATGGAATGATCCATGTTGTTGTAACGATGCTGGCCGTTGCGGCCGACGCAATACAGATTGCCGAAGGAATCGAGGTATTCCACGAGCTCAGGCATGCGATCGTAGGTGTCGAAATATGCCGGATACGCCTTCTTCACGCGCTCACGATGGGAGTCGATCACGTCTTGCGGACCGTTGATGATCTGCATGCGCGTAAGCTCCTGGATGGCGAACTTCTTCGCTTCCTCGTCAGACATGTTCCAGAAGGAATCGCCTTCTTCGCAGAAGTATTCAAGACCGATCCACACGGTGTTGTCAACGTCCTTGACCAGGTACGGGCTCCAGTTGTTGAAGATCTGCAAACGGCCGACCTTGTAGCCCGGATCCTGCACGTAAATCCAGCAATCAGGCACGATCGGCGGGTTGCCGAGGGTGGGAATGTCGGTGGTGTTCGACAGGCGCAGGTGCTTGACGAGCAGACCAACGGTCACGAAGTGCGGTACGGCAGGCCGTTGGCGATTTCGGTCATGTCCTTCGGCGCGGGCTGGCTGGAAGCGTCCACGGCGTTGATGAGATCCTTGACGGGCATGGAGGAGATGAAGTCGTCCGCGGCCATTTCGGTGCGGTTGCCTTCGGAATCCTCATATACCACGGATGCGATCTTGCCGTCGGCCTGGCGAATCTCCACCACGTTCGCGTCGGTGATGACCTTCACGCCCGCGGCCTCGCAGTTGGCCTCGACGGTTTCCCACAGCTGGCCCGGACCATACTTCGGATACCAGAATTCCTCAATCAGCGAGGTTTCAACCTCAGCATTGCTGCGCTTCTTCGGCAGGAGCTTCTGGAACGCGTTCTTCAGCACGCCCATAATGCTCAGGCCCTTGACGCGCTGCGCACCCCAATCGGCGGAAATCTGGGACGGATGGCGACCCCACAGCTTCTCGGTGTACCCCTCGAAGAACATGGAATACAGCTTGCGGCCGAAACGATTGATGTAGAAGTTCTCCAGATTGTCTTCCGGCAGCTTGTGCACCATGGACTTCAGATAGCTGAAGCCGGCAACAAGCGTAAGCTTCGGACCCATGGCCTTCAACGTGTTGGCGCTCAGGGAAATCGGGTAGTCAAAGAAGTGGCGGTTCCAGTAAATACGAGACACGCGATGACGCTTAAGCATCACCTTGTCTTCGACTTCCGGATCCGGTCCGCCCGGTTCCATATCGTGCTCGCGACCGAGCTTCTTGTCATCATAGCTTGGCGCGCCCTGCAGCGGCAGGACCCCCTTCCACCAATCCATGATGCGTTCGTCCTTCGAGAAGAAACGATGGCCGCCAATATCCATACGGTTGCCATCATGCTTGACGGTGCGGGAGATGCCGCCGAATTCGCGGGTCGCTTCCAACACAGTCACGTCGTAGTTCTCGGAGCCACCGTCCTTGACGAGCTCCCAAGCGGCAGTCAGGCCTGCAGGGCCACCGCCGATAATCACCACGGATTGCTTTTGCGTCACTTTGAGGTCTCCTTATGAAAACAAAAATCCCTGATAGTCTACCCGAGGGTAGGGAAACGAACACCGCAACTTGTGCGAATGCTTACAAAATCAAGCCAAGTCAGCCGGATATACGGCTATCGCATCATGCAAAACGCAATCATCAAACCGGCCGATGCACGACCCGACTGCGCGGCCAAAGCGCGCAACCACATTACGCAATCCAACTACGCGACCAGCAACCGCACAACTGGCAACCGCGTGACCGGCAACTGCGCAACTAGATGGAATCAGGAATGTCAATATCGGTTTTCTGCACTTCCTCAACATTGACATCCTTGAACGTGACGATACGCACGTTCTTGACGAAACGACTGGAACGATAGACGTCCCACACCCAAGCATCAGTCAGGCGCACGTCGAAATACACGTCCTGGCCTGCGGAACGCACATTGAAATCGACTTTATTCGCCAAATAAAAGCGACGTTCCGTTTCAACAACATACGTAAACAGCTTGATTACGTCGCGATACTCCTTATACAGAGCCAGTTCCGCGTCGGTTTCGTAATTATCGAGATCCTCGGCGCTCATCACTTACCTTCCGTATCGCGCTTGCGACCACGACCAAGCGTGCGCCACCAAGCTTCCTTCGACGTCTTACGCTCGCCCGCCGTGTACGGCCAGCTGTTTTCGGCATCGGCATCGCCAGTAACGGACTTGCGATCATCATGCTCGCTTTGTCGCGCAGGTTCCGCGCCTTCCGCGTCCTTCCGCACAGCCTCGGCCACGTCACCAGCACCATCGGAAGAAGCTTTCTGCACGGATTGCGCAGCTGCCGCGGCATCGTTGACATCCGTACCTTCCGCATCATGCTTCGAAGCATTCTTCTCATTCAGTCGGATGGCAATGGAATGCTCGCGCGCGCTCAACGCTTCCTTGACGCCCGGATTATCTTCGATCACATGCATGCCGAACGCGTCAAGCGAACGGATCGGGTCGAACTCGTCAACCAGCGTGTCCATAACGATCAGATCCTGGTAACGGTTCTGCGAAGCGTTCCACAAGGCGTCGCGCGAACGACCGGACGGCACGAATCCCAACGACTGGTACACGGACACGGAACGCGTGTTCTGCTCGGGCACGGCAACCCAAATGCGATGCATGCCAAGGCCTGCCGGTTCCGGCGCAAGTCCGTACGTCATCACGCGCGGCATGATGTCACGCGAATAGCCACGGCCGCGGTAATCCTTGCCAAGCACCACCTGAATGCGCGCGGAACGAGCCCAACCGTCAATATCGATCAGGAAAATCATGCCAATCACATTGTCGGAATTCGCGGCATCGATCTCGCCATCGCCATCATGGTCGGCTTCGGTGATGATGGACCATGCGATCGTGCGACGCGACTCCGGATCCCCCACACCGGATTCGGTCGGCGTTTCGCCTTGGGACCATGCCACGGAACGACGCACCCACGCATGCACCGCGCCACGCTCGGCAACCCGATCCTTGCCGGTGATTCCGGAAGCGCCGATGTACGCCCCAATGGCGTCCATACGTTCAAGATCTTCGATCACGGACGGACGCAGATGCACCATCTCGCCCTTGATAGACGGAATGACGATGAGATCCGGCAATTCACGCGACCGCTGGTCCAACTGCTCCTGTGTCGCAGCCTCAACTTGTTCTGGCATTATTCCTGTCCCCTACATCATTGCAGGCACGACCGTCGCCGCACCCATACCGAGGGTATTGTACCCGACTGTATGTCAGCTGTGAATCCGCGCGGCGGCAATCGCTGTACATATTCCTCTACCAGCATAACCTGATGTTGAAGGACATGTCGGCAATCGTAAGAAAATGCGCTTCGCGATTATGCATTCTCTTTCTTTGAAATCCCTTTTCCGGAATAACGAAAAGAAAACGCACGTCCCAAGCTTTTTGGAACGTGCGTTTTCCTGCGATTCAACAATCGGCTGTAATCGTCAGCAATCGTTGTAAACGTTACTTGATCTTGCTCATCACGATCTTGGTGACGGCCTTTGCATCAGCCTGACCGCGAGTGGCGCGCATGACGGCACCAATGATGGCGCCCATCGGCTTCATATTGCCGCTCTTGAGCTTTTCAACGATGTCAGGATTGGCTGCGAGAGCCTCATCCACGGCCTTTTCGAGAGCGCCGTCATCAGACACGACCTGGAAGCCATGCTTCTTGACGACCTCATCCGGAGTGCCTTCGCCAGCAAGCACACCGGCGACGGTCTGCTTGGCCAGCTTGTCGTTGAGCTTGCCATCGGCGATCAGCTTCTCAACCTCAGCAACATCGGCCGGAGCGATCGGCAGCTCTTCGAGGCTCACGCCCTTGTTGTTGGCTTCACGGCTCAGCTCGCCCAGCCACCACTTCTTGGCACCTGCGGCGGTGGCACCAGCCTTGACGGTCTCCTCAAGCAGATCCAGAGCGTCGGCGTTGAGCACGTCACGCATCTCCAAATCGTTGAAGCCCCACTCGCCCTTCAGGCGGTTGCGGCGCTCGCGCGGCATTTCCGGCATCTGAGCCTTCATCTCTTCGATGTGCTCCTTGGTGATGTGCAGCATCACCAGATCCGGATCCGGGAAGTAGCGGTAATCGTCGGCATCGGACTTCACGCGGCCGCCTGCGGTGGTCTGCGAAGCCTCATCCCAGTGGCGGGTTTCCTGCAGAATCTCGCCGCCTTCGCTCAGAATGGCCGCCTGACGGCGAATCTCATACTGAATGGTCTTTTCAATACCGCGGAACGAGTTCACGTTCTTGGTTTCGGAACGGGTGCCGAACGGATCGGACGGGCTGTTGCGCAGCGACACGTTCACGTCGGCACGCATGTTGCCCTGCTCCATGCGAGCGTGGGAAATATTAAGCGCACGCACGATGTCGCGGATGGCGCGCATGTAGCACCGGCGATTTCCGGAGCACGATCGCCTGCGCCAACGATCGGCTTGGTCACGATTTCGATCAGCGGAACGCCTGCACGGTTGTAGTCGACCAGGGAGTGGTCAGCGCCTTCGATACGGCCGTCAGCGCCACCGACGTGGGTGTTCTTGCCTGCGTCGTCTTCGATGTGGGCGCGTTCGATCGGCACACGGAACACGGTGCCGTCTTCAAGTTCCACATCAAGATAGCCGTTGCCGTTGGTCGGCTTGTCATACTGCGAGATCTGGTAATCGCGCGGCATGTCCGGGTAGAAGTAGTTCTTACGCGCGAACTGGCTCCACTCGGCAATTTCGCAATGCAGGGCAAGACCCAGCTTGATGGCGTAATCGACTGCAGTCTTGTTGACCACCGGCAGAGAACCCGGCAGACCAAGGCTCACCGGGGTGAGCTGGCTGTTCGGATCGCCACCGAACGAGACTTCGGCCGGGCAGAACAGCTTCGTGGTGGTGCTCAGCTCAACATGGGTTTCCAGACCGATGACCGGATCGAACTTCTTGACGGCATCGGCGTACTTCATCAACTTTTCAGCCATTTTGTTTTCTTTCCTCCGATGCTTCCTACTTGTTCAAGCCGTCGAGCCACGGGGTCTTCAGGGACTGCCAGATCGGACCGTTCCAGTCTTCCTCGAGAGCCGCCTCAAGTGCCGCGGCAGGCTTGTACATGGCCTCGTCACGCTGCTGCGGAGCGAGGAACTGGAAGCCAACCGGCAAGCCATCGTCGCTCAGACCAGCAGGAATGCTCATGGCCGGAACGCCTGCAAGGTTGGCCGGAATGGTGGTGATATCGATGGCATACATGGCCATCGGATCCTCGGTCTTCTCACCGAACTTGAATGCGGTGACCGGGCTGGTCGGGCCAACAAGCACGTCGACCTTCTCGAAAGCCTTCTTGAAATCGTCGATGATCAGGGTGCGCACCTTCTGTGCGGAACCGTACCAAGCATCGTAATAGCCAGCGGACAAGGCATACGTGCCAAGAATGATACGACGCTTGACCTCGTCGCCGAAACCGGCTTCACGAGTGTAGGCCATCATGTTGGCGGCGGTCTGAGGAACACCCGCCGGCGGCATGACGCGCAGACCGTAACGCATGCCATCGTAACGAGCCAGGTTGGAGCTGACCTCGGACGGCATGATGATGTAGTACGCGCCAAGGGAGTACGGCAGGTGAGGCAGAGACACTTCAGTGACTTCAGCACCCATTTCCTCGAGCTTCTTGACGCCTTCGTTGAAGCGTGCCATAACGCCCGGCTGGAAGCCTTCGCCGCCGAGCTCCTTGATCAGGCCGACTTTGAGGCCCTTCAGATCACGCTTCATGCCTTCGCGGGCGGCTGCCACCATCGGGCGAGGGCCTTCCGGAATGGACGTGGAATCGCGCTTGTCGTGGCCTCCGATCACTTCCTGCAGCAGGGCCGCGTCGAGCACGGTGCGGGAGCATGGGCCGATCTGGTCGAGCGAGGAAGCCATGGCGATTGCGCCGAAACGAGAGACACCGCCGTAGGTCGGCTTGACACCGACGGTACCGGTCAGCGAGCCCGGCTGACGGATGGAGCCACCGGTGTCGGTACCCAGGGCGAGCGGGGCTTCGAACGCTGCCACTGCAGCTGCGGAACCACCGCCGGAACCGCCCGGAACACGTTCGGTATCCCACGGATTGTGTGTGGTCTGGTAGGCGGAATGCTCGGTGGACGAACCCTGAGCGAACTCATCGAGGTTGGTCTTGCCCAGCAGCGGCATGCCTGCAGCCTTGAGCTTCTCGATGACGGTAGCGTCGTACGGAGGCACCCAGCCTTCGAGGATCTTGGAGGCTGCGGTGGTTTCGATGCCCTTGGTGACGATCATGTCTTTGATGGCGATCGGCACGCCGGCAAGTTCCGGCAGCTGTGCCTTTTCCTCATCGGACTTGGCGTCGAAGGAGTCGGCCTGTTCGAGAGCCTGATCGCCGGACACCTTCAGGAAAGCCTTGATGCTCGGCTCGGCGGCCTCGATGACTTCGAGATGCGCTTCAACCAGTTCACGGCTGGAAACTTCCTTGGCCTTGATCTTAGCCGCCATCTCGGCGGCGGAAAGCTTGACGAGTTCGCTCATGTCACTCCTCCCCCAGAATGCGCGGTGCAACAAACATGCCGGCCTCGGAAACCGGAGCGCCTGCGGTCGCCTCTTCCTGAGTCAGCGGGGTTTCCGGCACATCCGGGCGCAGGTAGGCTTCCAGCGGAATCGGGTTCGCGGTTGGTTCCACATCGTCGGTAGCGACTTCCTGGACCTTGTTGATGGATTCTGCGATGACGTTCAGATCGCCCTGCAGACGGGTGATCTCCTCGTCAGTAAGTGCAATTCGGGCCAAATCGCCAGATGCACGATTTCTTCTTTGGTGAAGTAGGCATGTCCCTAACATTAACGCGTCTGTGTGACGAGCGCCCGCCCATTTCGTCTCGCCCCGCAGCCCCACACTGCATGCCGCCCGGCAGCCCCACACGCTAACCGCAACAGCCTGCCGCACCAACACCCCAGCTCTGTCAGAGTCCCAAATCCCCCACCCACTGGAACAAAAGGACGCCAAACGCTGTTTCACCGGGCAAATCCCTCCAGACACTGGAGGATTCTTCCCGCCAACAAGACATCCACAGTCCAAAACCTCCATCCACAGTCCCAAAACCTCCACTCACTGGAACAATCCGGGCCCAAACCAGCCTCTCATCGTCCCGATTCGTCCACCCGCTGGAAGAATCTTCCCGCTGAACGCTCTGCTGGAGTCCGGATTCCTCCAGAAGATGGAAGGATCCTCCCGCGGAAGGCCCCACTAGAGGCCAAAATCCTCCAGTCATTGGAACAAAACGGACACTAAAAGCAATACAACCGTCTAAAAACCTCCAGCCACTGGATGAATTCTCCCACTAGCGCTTCGTCAGAGCCCCTATTCCTCCACCCAATGGAAGAATCTGGACTCTGAACGGCATCCCAATACTTAAAAATATCCAAACCAATAGAAAAAAACAACAAAATTCAACACAAAACAAGCGGATACAAGCACTTATCTGCAAAACAACCACCCAGTTATCCACAAAACTCGTAAGTTATCCACAGACACGCCCGAAACAGCATCCTCTATCCACATTTGCCGATCGTACTTCCATAGCAGAGCCACAACAAGGTAGCGTCAAATCATGAAAGCATATCCTCAAATCGATGCGCTGCTCGATCAAACAGAAAATGCGCAACGATGCGCACACAGCAGTGACCCTCTCATCCAGAAGGGACTATATCGCAGATACCGCGCGGGAGATTTGGCGCGCCCATACCCAGGGCTATTCGCCCGTGCCGAATATTGGAATCAGCTGAACGAGCCCGAACAATCGTTGCACGCGGCCCGAACCCTCAGCAGGCTCCACCCCAACTGGGTTTTCGCAGGAATAACAGCCGCCGCAGCCCACGGATTCGACCACCCGCGATTCCTGCACCGGCAAGGACTGACCATAACATTGCCCAATCACGGATCATACCGGCCGCACGACAAACTCAATATCATCTACAGCCCATATCCCAGAGAAAATGCGGTACTCGCAAACGGAATCCATGTCACTAATCCCCCTCGTACCTTATTGGACTGTGGACGGACGTTAGAGTTCATCTATTCCCTGCCGATTTTCGATGATGCAGCAGCAGACGGAATCGAAGAAAAGCAGATCTTGCAGGAATGCGCACGCACGACACTCGATTGCTCGCGCATCTTCAAATTGTTGAGATATACCGACGCAGGAAGTGAAAATGGCGGTGAATCTTTTGCTCGGGCAGTCATGATTGAAAACGGTTTTGCGGTTCCTCAATTGCAAGTCTCCTTCGCCGACTCGCTTACGGGAAAACAATTTAGGGTCGATTTTTTATGGCGCACAACCGATGGACGTATTATTGTCGGAGAACTTGACGGCACAGCAAAATACGTTGATCCGAAAATGACTGATCGTAGGAGCATCCAGGAGACCGTTCAGGCCGAGCGAGAACGCGAGCAAGCGCTTTTTCGCGCAGGAGTTACGAAAATTGTCAGATTAACTTTTGACGATGCAGTCCAGCAAAAACCACTGATTGCGAAACTGCGGCGTGCTGGGGTTCCTTGCGTTTCATAGGGTAATCATCTGCGGGAAGATTCCTCCAGTAAGTGGAGGAATCGGAACGTTGAGAAGCTCGCCACCGGGAAGATTCCTCCAGAGGGTGGAGAAATCTAGACTCTAGCAGGGCACTCAGCGGAAAGATTGCTCCAGTGGGTGGAGGTTTTGGGTCTCTGGTGAGGCTTTCAGAGGGAAGATTCCTCCAGCGACTGGAAGAATCAGGACTCTGACAGGCTTGTTAGCGGGAAGATTGCTCCAGTAAGTGGAGGAATCTTCCCGCAGAACACCGTACTAAAGTCCCAACCTCGCCAGTCACTGAAGGACTCACCCCGCCAGACGCCCCACAGGAGACCCAAAACCTCCACCCACTGGAACAATCATCCCGCTGACAGAACTCCAATCGTCCCGATTCTTCCAGTCACTGGAGGATTTTGGACGATAGGAGATGGAGGTTAGAGCTGGGGAGCGGCGTGCTGGGAGATCCATGCGTGCATGGAAACGGCGGCCGCAGCTCCGGCATTGATGGAACGCACCGAACCGAACTGGGAGATGTAAACCACATCGTCGGCCAACTCAAGCGCTTTTTCGGACAATCCCGGGCCTTCCGCGCCAAACAGCATGAGGCAACGCTTCGGAAAACGGTACGTTTCCATCGGCACCGCACCCGGAATAATATCAAGCGCAATAACCCGCGCCGCCTTCAACTCGGCAATACGCTGATCAATCGCAGCCAATTGCGCCATGCAGGTAGGCTCGAATCCATTCCCAACGCCGCTTGCATCCGAAGCATCCGTCGAAATGCCAGATGGAGCGCATCCAGCAACACGGCCTTCATCCGACAAAGCATCGCTTACGCCGGCATCGTTTCCAGCTTCCACATTTTTTCCCGCGCTTTCATGCATACGAAATGCGATGGCGTCCGCCTGCGATTGCGCCGCCGCGATTTCTCCGGCAATGCGCAGCTTCCAGCATTCGACAAGTTCGGTTATGGAAGGGTGGTTTTCGACGTGCTGGTACAGCTCCGTCATCAGCGACCCCTTACGATTCCACTTGTGCGGTCCGACGATATGCACACGTTTCGCTTGGAATGCGTTCGCCGTGCGCACCATGGATCCGATGTTGAAATCGTGCGTCCAGTTTTCCACGGCGACTTCGAAATCATGGCGACCGCGAGCGTCAAGATCGGCTTTGATGGCCGCGACCGCCCAGTAGCGATACTGGTCAAGCACGTTGCGACGATCGCCCTCGTCAAGCAAAGACGAGTCGAATCGGCGATCATAATTTACAGATTGCGGATCATCCGGACGAGGCTCACCCGGATGTGTTTCGGCCCACGGCCCTACACCCACCTCGCGAAAGACCGGCTCGCCAGACGCTTTCGCTGCAATATCAATGGGATGAGGCTGATGCACGCGATTCCTCCTTACGAACCTCGTATCGCCAATGGCTGGTCAACAGGATACCTAGTGAAGCTCCGATTCCTTGAACACTTCAACGAACGGCAGCTCGGATTCAGACCCATCCACCGGATTGATGACCTTGATCGTCGGCTCGGTCATGTCAACGCCGCCGATCAGCGAAGCATGGCAAGCACCTCGGCGCCCTCGTTCTTCACCACGGAGAAATCAAGGCTCAACTCATTGCCATTGCGCAAGGTAACCAAAGAGGACGTCTGTACATACGACTTTTCAGACAGCCAGGAATCCAGCAACACCACGCGCTTACCCGCGATCGACGGTCCCTTAATGGACGGATACACGAAATCCATCACAAAACCGTTGAGATTCTCACCGCGCGAAGCGGCCGCCTGAATCATGGCGGACACCAGCGGAACCGCGGCCGCGGTCAACGCGCCCACGGCGTCGAAATCATCCACGGAATAGCCGGATTCTTCCAACGCGTCCAGCAGAATATGCCCGACAATCGAAGCGCCACGATGATCGAACAATACAGAGGAAAGCTCCGAGAACGGCTTGTCGGCCATCTCTGCCTGCAACAGCGACTTCAGCTGGTCACGCGGCTCAAGCATGGCGAAATCGATGTCGCTATGCTCAGGAGCATCGGCAGGCACAGCAACCGGATTGGTCTTACGGAAAGTCTTCTCTTCGATCATACTCCCAGCCTACCGTTTCTACTCGTCAAACCTTACTTATGCCGACACGTATTTAGTCAGATATCACTGTTCACTGGTTTCAGGGGCGGTGAGTTCGCGGATGTCGGCTTTTTCGGGCGCGATCATGTTCACCGGCTCGATGATTCTGCTCTGGTCGACGCGCTGCAGCTTGCGTGCGGTGACAAGCACGCGCGATTCCAGCGACGAGGCGAACGCATTGTAGGCACCGACCGTTTTGGTGATGGCGGACCCCAGCTTGGTGGCGCGATCGCCCAACACCGCGAACCGCTCATACAATTCGCGGGACAGGTCGAACAGCATTTTCGCGTCATCGGTCAGGCTTTGCTGCTGCCACGCGTACGCCACGGATTTCAGCACCGCCCATAGGGTGATCGGCGAGGTCAAAGCCACCTTGCGCGCAAACGCGTCGTCCATCAGCGTCGGGTCAGTTTCCAAAGCCGCCTGCAGCAGGATTCGTTGGGAATGAAGGCGATCACAAAATCCGGAGCATCATCGAACGCGTTCCAATAGGCCTTGTCGCCCAAAGTCTTCACATGTTCACGCACCGCCTTGGCATGCGCATGCAGCAGCTCCGACTTTCGCGTCAGCTCCTCGGGCGTGGCGGTATCGGGAATCTCGCACGCCTTCTGATAATCGGCGTACGGCGCTTTCGCATCGATCGGAATGGTTTTGCCGCCCGGCATGTGGATGACCATATCCGGACGCTGCGTATGCCCATCCACGTCGGTGACGACCACCTGGGTGTCGAAATCCACATGCTCCAGAAGCCCCGCGGATTCCACAATGTTCCTCAGCTGCGCCTCGCCCCACGCGCCACGCACCTTGTTGTTGCGCAACGCCGACGACAAAGCGTTGGTTTCGCGGTCAAGACGGGCCTGCTGCTCGCCAAGCCCCTTGAGCTGCTCGCCAAGCGCACCCATCTCCCGTTTGCGCCCTTCTTCGATTTGCGAGACCTTCTGCTGCAGGGCGTCAAGATTCTTCTGCACGGGCGCGAGCGCGGACAATACCTTGCTTTGTTCCTGCAGTTTCCGCTCGTTTTCAGCCTGCTTGCGTTCCGCTTCGGCCGCGGCACGCTCACGCTCTCGCTCCACTCGTTCCTGTTCGGCCCGTTGGGCTTGCGCGAGTTGCGATTTGAGATAGGTCAGCTGCTGGGCCAACCCTTCCGCCTGCGTGCGGTATTGGGTCACCGCCGTGGACAATTCGCTGATTTCCTGCCGATCAGCTTCGATCTGCGCTTTCGCCTCGTTAAGATCAGCGGTTTTCGCATCACGGGCCATTTCCTGCCCTTTGGAACGGCCCGCAAAAAAGCCGGCCGCGGCTCCAAGCGCAGCCACAACCACCAGAAGAATCACCACAAACACAGGATTGTCGAACATATGTTCTATATAACAGCATGACCAAGACATCTTGGAAGATCAAAGTTCGCAAGACATCCATGCCCAGCTGCATTATGCTTGGAGCCGAAAGCATGCTCACGAACATGCGGCAACGCGAGCACGCTGAATATTCGAGAGGCATTCAAGAGGCAATCCGGGGGTTCGGAAACACATGGGATTCGATTTGTTTATGACGGTGGCGGCGATTGTTGCGGCGGCCGTGGCCACTTGGGCCATCCTCAGGCTATTCCTAAGCGAAAACGATGACATAGCCCCCTCCCACCAACGCATCACCGATGACAAGCCCGCCAAGAATCACACCGAAAATCACACCGAAAATCCAGACGAGGCAG
>ENA-OQEX01000304-OQEX01000304.1-human-gut-metagenome-genome-assembly--contig:-NODE-304-length-27895-cov-4.761200_pt1 | contig 27895 bp, 32 predicted proteins | sample MGYA00242802_ERZ504649 | MGnify/ENA primary metagenome ERZ504649 (study PRJEB26092, sample SAMD00036194) | human gut metagenome | host: Homo sapiens | study: EMG produced TPA metagenomics assembly of...
TCCACCTCGCCGCCAGCATACGGGCAGCGTCAAAGGACGCATGGCGAATACAATCCGGCAATAGGTATCATGGGTATAGCGGATATGTTCTTGATAGGCTTCGTATTCAGTCATGGAAAATCCTCCTTTCTTCGATTATGGGAAAGAGCGGCAGCACTTTTTGCTGTCGCCCCTTGATTACTCACCAGCAAGGACAGGCGGGGCTGTCAACGGTGGGCGAAGCCATTCACTTGCCGTTGACTGGATCGGCTGGGTTTGTTACTCGGAATTAAATTTATAACCATAGCCAATTACTGTTTTTATATACCTATGTCCCTTACAATAAGGTTTTAACCTTTTCCGTATTTGAAAAATCGTGTTTTCTACTGCGTGCAAATGGTTATTTGTAGGTTCATGCCAAATCTGCTCATAAATCTGTTCTTTTGTGAATGTGGTTTGAGGAGATTGCAGTAGCAAATAAAGGACTTCAAATTCATTTGTTGATAAATAAACTTCCTGCTGTTCTAATATTACACAATGCCGGTTAATATCAATGTGTAAGGTGTGATTTGTTTGCTTTAATCCCCAAAATTCTTGTGCCATTATCCGGTCATTTGTAATTTGTTCGAGTAGCAGGGATAATTCATTAAATTTTCTAACTTCCCTCAATTTCTTATATAGGTTGACAGTTATCGTACACCCATATATATCCTTATCAAAATCAAAAATATGTGTTTCGATTGAAACAAAGCTATCATTGTCAAGCGTAGGGCGCGTTCCAATATGGGTAACACCATAATATATCTTGCCACTTAAAAGAATATCTGCCACATACACCCCTGTCTTTGGCAAAAATGTATTTTTTGCTATTTCTATGTTTGCGGTAGGTGTCCCTACATGCTTTCCAATACCTCGACCATGTATAACAATTCCCGTTAGTGTATAAATAGGCTTATTTATATTTTCTTTCATTTTGCTCCTCATATAATCCCATTCATTGACAGGATAATCAAAACACAAGTTACTATTATAAAACTTGCCAGTATAAGCAGACCAGTATGCTTTTGTCTTGCTTCATTTTCCAAAGTAGCAACATATCCGTTTTTTCTCAAAGCGGTAACTATGGGCTTATACAGTAAAAATGTAATGGACGCATTTAACCCACCTTTCAATAAGTTAAATGGAAGAAAGGCAGGAAGTAACAATTCTACAACTGCTTCTCTTGGATACCCCATATAAAGCGGCGTTACCAAATAGTTCCACAACAGCATAACGATAACCGTTATTAGCCATCCCGATGCCAGACCAATCACTGCACCAGATAAAGTGTGCTTTTTTTTGTAAATGACAGATGCCGTACACGCAAAAGATAGTGTTTGTACGATATTCATAATACAACCTAATATTCCGGTATCGCTTACTGTAATCATTTCAAGGGTTGCTACAATAACAGATACAATGCAGGAAGTCATCGGCCCCCAAATAAAACCACCTAAAGTTACAATAACATCTGATGGGTCATACTTTAAGAATAGAATAATAGGAATCCTGCCAACAACCATAGTGACATAAGTAATCGCACATAGCATACCAATAACTGTGATTCTTTTTGTTTTACTGTTCATAATTGCTTCCCTCCGTGGCAAAAAATTAACACCCAAAAGAAAATGTCTTTCAGGTGTTAGCATTATCATTAGGTCACAGAAAAGAAAGTAACACTCTCAAAATCTGCGGAATCTAACCATATCTTCTTTCATCCAGACTATACTGTTGGTTTTGGAATTACACCAAATCGTGCGTTTTACGCTCGCGGACTTTACCGCCAATCGGGAATTTCACCCTGCCCCGAAGACACTTTTATTCAGTTGTTCGTTTTGAATTATAACATTTCCTGCTTTTTGTAGCAATGGCTGAAGAAGTTCGGAAACATTTCGGAAACTTGCATTTTACGGAATGGGACTGACTATCAATTCAGTTATCATGTTACTTTATCGCACATGAGCATTATATCTTGGGATGTAACAGAAGCAGATGAGCATCTGCATGACCGCTGGCTTCAGGGGTTTTGCATCCAGGTACCGGATAAGGAAATTCGAAAACAGCTGGAACAGATCATAAAACAACAGTATCAGGAAAAAGGGATGGAAGATCCCACAGAGACAGACATCGTGTAGGTGCCTGTCTTTTTTCGCAGAAAATTTGAAAAAGACTTCGAAGGGAGGTGATAGGAAACGTGAGTATCAGTATCCATGAATTACTGGCAGTCGCCAGGGAATCGGAAGGTGTGAAGGCAGTGAAGGGGGATGACATCCTGTGTGAGAAACGTTTTGCACCGGACACTCGATATATGGTGGAGTTTTTGGTGTTAGAGCAAAAGGAAGGGTTCGAGGAAAAGGGAGAGTATCATCGCTATTTTTTGACCAAGGAAGCCTATCGTGAACTGGTTGACCTGCAAAATCAGGGAGTCCTGCGCTTTCAAAAGCAGCGCTTGTGGTGGAAGGAACACTTCACTATCTCCCTGCCCAGACATGTTTCTACGACTAGGGCAGGAAAAAGCTGAAAGAAAGGATGAAATAAATGGAAAAAGAAAAACAGTTAGAACCAAAGTTACTACGCAGGGAACTTTTCCGTGTAAAGTGTCCGAGGCGGATTGTGGCAGGCGATCCTTATTATTTTGAAACAGAACCGCCAGAGCGATTAAAGAAACTGGTGGTCGATTATATACCGCCTAGGTCTTATGAGGCCAGACTGGTATTGTCTCAGTACGAAATGCATGATTTTGGAGTATATCAGACGAATGCAGTACAAATTTATTTAGCGCCGGGAAAGGATGTAGATGTTTATGCTGCAGAAAAAATGTATGCAGATCAGCGGATTGAGCAAAAAGAAATCGGGGTAGATACTGCAAGATATATCATGGAAATTGATGATCGATGGAAAGAATTCCATACGGGAGCAGATGGTTGTTGGGGAAATACCTTTACCTACTTTCATACAAGAAATGGGAGAAAACAAGTGGATGGAAAGATGATTATGTTCACCATGCCGGAAGAGGTATCATTTGAAGAGATGAAACGGATTATGGATACCTTGTTTGCAGGATTACAGCCTGTACGAAGTTGTGAAAAACAAAAATCTGTAAGGAAGCAACATCAGCAGGAAAGATAAAAATAGAAGTTTCATGAAAGAAAGCGGCAGTTTTCCGGGGGTAGGAAGTTTAACAGGCTGGAAAAGAAAAAGTTTTTGCCGGAGCATGGCTCCGGGTTCGGGGACTCTTTCCCCGGAAGTTTTATAAAACGAGAAAGAAGGGAGTGGTAAGCGATGATCATTGGAATCGACCACGGATATTATGCCATCAAAACAAAGCAGGTGTGTTTCCCGACAGGACTGATGCGGTACACCTATGAACCTTATACCATGCAGAATGTTCTTCAATATGGAGGCGCTTATTATGTGTGTGGGACGGGGCGGCAGACTTTAGTAAAGGATAAGACTGCCAATGACAATTATTATCTTTTAACGCTGGCTGCACTGGCACAGGAGATCCGAAAACGAAAAGGAGAGAGAACAGCCAAGGTTGTTCTTGCAGCCGGGCTTCCCCTTGCTGGGTTTGGAAGGGAAAAACAGAAATTTAAGGAATATCTGTTTCGGAAGGAACAGCCTGTCCGCTTTTTCTACGAAGGGGAACGCTATGAAATCCAGATTGAGGATGTGAAACTGTTCCCCCAGGGATACTCGGCTCTGGCTCTTTACCCGGAATATTTAAAGGATGAACCCTCTGTTCTTCTTGTGGATATCGGAGGCTGGACGGTGGATTTGATGCGCCTTGATAACGCTGTTCCCAATGCAGCTACCTGCAGGAGTCTGGAACTGGGGGTCATTCGCTGTATAGATGAGATTCTGGAACAAGTGCGCAGAAACACCGGGCTGTCCATAACAGAGACACAGGTTGAGCGCATCTTACAGGGGAAGTCCTGCAGCATGCCTGCGGAAGTGGTGTCTTTGATCGAGAAACAGGGCAGGCTTTACATTGAAAAGATATTGTCTGCGATCACCGAGGCAGGCTTTGATCTGCGGGCAGTTCCTTCCATTTTCATGGGAGGCGGGGCTGCTATTTTTCAGCACCGTGTAAGTACCCAGGACCGCCTGTGCCGCCCGATTTACCTCACAGACATCCATGCAAACGCAGCCGGATATGAACGGATTGTGGGGCAGATGAGGGCGCTGTGAGCCGCCCGGTCTTTTCCTTTCGCCCAAACCTTAAGAACCCAGAGCATGAAAAAGCGTGGCGGCTTTTGATGGAAGTTCCGGCAGGACAGAGGAATCAGTATCTGGTAGATGTGATTTTAGAAAAAGACGAACGGGAAACCTTACGGAAATTGATTCAGGAGACTGTTCGGGAAGAACTGAAAAGTGGCGGTATGGAACGAATGCCAGCATGTGAAAAGGAAGAAATTCCCAATCAGATGCTGGATTTTTTATTTCAGATGGAGCAGGAGTAAAGGGGGTGAGGCCTATGGACAAAGAAAATATGGCATTGTTGGATCTGCTTGGGTTTTGCATACATTTGACATGGATTCTTTAGTGGGTATTGTGAATAGCTTTCTTTCAAACTTTGGAGTATGTTGTGTATAACAAAACGAAAGGAGAAACGCAGATGACAGAGATGAAGAACATATGCGGAAAGATTCCGGTGGAATTACATGAGAAGGTAAGAGCCGAGATCGAAGAGAAAGAAACGAGTACACAGATATTCATCCGGCAGGTGATTGAAGAACACTTTAACAGACTGGAAGGCAAAGGAGAAGAGAGCATGGAAAAAAGAACATTAGCAGTACAGGTTACAGAGGAATTATTCCAGAGAGTCAAATGGGTAGTCGCGAAGGAAGGCATCAAACAGAAAGATTTTATCATCCGCATCATCGAGAAAGCGGTGGAAGAGGTAGAAGCAAATGGCAGGAGCTAGAGCAGCCGGAAGAAACCCCAGAAGCAAACAGAATGGAGGAGTCTACAGAAGAGACTGCTGAGGAAGAGATTACCGAAGAGGGAATCGAAGAGAGGGAAATTGCGGAGGAAGAACCTGACGATGAGAGCTTAGAAGCATCCACAGGACCGGACGAGGAAGAAACAGATCAAGAACTTCCCGAAGATACAGATGAGGAAGAGGAACTGCCAGAATCCGAGGAAGAAACCGAAGAGATTGCATAATGCCAAAGAAATAGAACCATAAAACTTGCAGGCGGTGTGGAAAAGAAACCATGCCGCCTGCTTTTTCTCAGCAAAGGAGGTTGATAGCCGCAACCATTCGATTTTTTGATTTATTCAGCGGGATCGGGGGATTCCGGGAAGGGTTAAGACGTGCAGGCGGTTTTACCTGTGTGGGACACTGCGAGGTGGATGCTTATGCGGATAAGAACTACCGATTGCTGTTCGACACAGAAGGGGAGTGGTTTTGTAATGACGCAAGAACAATCGAAACAGACCGAATGCCAGACTTTGATCTTTTGTGTGCAGGATTTCCTTGCCAGGCATTCTCTATCGCCGGAAAGCGGGGAGGATTTGCAGATGCCAGAGGAACTTTGTTCTTCGAGATTGCCAGACTGGTTGCAGACAAGCGACCTGCGTATTTCATCCTTGAAAATGTTCCCGGACTGCTTTCGCATGACAAAGGCAGGACGTTTCACACCATCCTCAGTACATTATCTGAGTTGGGGTACGGTGTGGAATGGAAAGTGCTTAACAGCAAGGATTTTGGAGTCCCCCAATCCAGAAAACGGGTGTATCTTGTCGGATATCTTGATCGAAGATGTGCCGGAAAAATATTACCTTTCCCAGCAGCAAATGGAACATCTCTTGTTCAAGTCCAGACGGGCAGACAGGGGGAACGGATCTACAAAGCCGAAGGATTAAGTTGTACCCTGACTTCCGGAGCGGGAGGCGTTGGTGGAAAAACCGGATTATATGAGGTTGGTGTGCCTATCAAAGAGAATACCAAGCAGGGTTATAAGATGGCATATACGGGAGACAGCATTGACCTGGGATATGCAGGCATGAATACCAGAAGAGGGCGTGTGGGGCATCAGATTGCCCATACCCTGACCACCGGAATCCAGCAGGGGACACTGCATTTTGTGGATCTGTCTCCTCCGCCTCTTGTCACAGAGCATTGCAGATGTCTGAATACCAGACAGTCCGGCATCCATAATCACAAAGGGGAATGTTCCGGTGTTCTAAAAGAGGAAGGCGCCAGGGCAGTGCTGACTCCGGGAAGGGAAGAAATCCGGCAGAATGGCCGGAGGATGAAGGAGCCGGAAGAGCCGATGTTCACCATTACTGCCACAGACCGCCATGGAGTTGCCTATCGGGGAAGAATCCGAAAACTGGTGCCAAGGGAGTGTCTAAGATTGCAAGGCTTTTATGATTGGCAGATTGACCGTATCGAACAGGATACTTCGGACAGCCAGCTTTATAAACAGGCGGGAAATGGAGTGACCGTCAACGTGATCGAAGCCATCGGAACACTTCTTCGGCAGGTAGATGAGGAAATTCGGGCAGAGGATGAAAAGACAAAGAGGTAAGGCAGTATGGCAATTGGAATTCAGGATCAGTACTTCGGTACAGAGATTGAGATGACAGGCATTACCAGGCAGAGGGCTGCGGAGGTAGTCGCGGAGATGTTTGGAACACGGGCAGTTTGTGATGGTGGATATTATGGAGTCTGGTCTGTGACAGATCAGGAAGGGAAGAAGTGGAAGTTTATGTATGATGGCAGTATCTATACGGAACGCAGGGAGCGTGGACGCATGGTCCGTGCCGGAAGTGAATACAGCACTGAAATGGTCAGTCCCAAACTTTCCTATGGAGAGATGGGGAAGCTGCAGGAAGTAGTGCGGTGTTTGAGGCACCATGGGGCAAAGGTAAATGAGTCCTGCGGGCAGCATGTTCATGTGGACGCTTCCAATCACACCCCAAGAAGCCTCAAAAATGCTATGACTATCATGTATTCCAAAGAGGATATTCTGTTCAAGGCATTGAAAGTGCAGACTTCCAGAGAAAGCAACTATTGTCAGAAAGTACGCCCCATTGTGCTGGAAAAAATCCGTAGAATGCAAAACAACACCATTCCATGGAAAACTGAAACAGATCTGGTATGGAGCAGGGATGGAAGCCATGATCATTATGACGATACCCGGTACTATGCGTTGAACCTTCATGCAGTATTTTCCAAAGGAACTTTGGAGTGGAGATGTTTTGAGAGTACCCTCCATGCAGGAAAAGTACGGGCAAATATCACGCTGGCCCTTGCCATTTCCGCTCAGGCCATCAATCAGAAATGTACCCAGATGCGGAAAACAGAGATCACAGAGAATCCTGCATTTACATTCCGTACCTTTTTACTGCGGTTAGGGCTGATTGGACCAGAATATAAAAATGTCCGGGAACATCTGCTTGCCAATCTGGAGGGTGACAGGGCATGGAGGTATGACCGCAGTACCTATGAATGTTTGAATCGAAATCATCGGGCGGAGGATGCCCGTTAGGAGGTAAGAGATGAAAGAAACCTATTATTTTGCCTATGGCAGCAATATGAACTTAGACCAGATGGCGTACCGCTGTCCGGCAGCTTCCGTAGTGGAGAATGTCCGGCTGGAGGGATACCGCCTGACCTTTTGTGGCAGAGGGAAAGGAAGCGGTGTTGCCACCATTTTGCCGGAAGAGGGCAGCCAGGTGGAAGGGGTGCTTTGGAAGATCACACCGGAGTGTGAAAAAAGCCTGGACTTTTATGAAGGGTATCCCCATTTGTATGGGAAGGAGGCTGTTCTTGTTCAGGGAACGGATGGTGTGAAGCGGGAAGTCATGGCATATATCATGAATGCACCCTATAAGGATCAGCTGGCCATCCCCTCGGATCTTTATTTTATGGGGATCGTGGAAGGCTGCCATCAGAATGGGATTTCCAGCCGATCTATAACCGATGCGCTAAAGCGTACAAGACAGGAAGTAGGCAGAGAGAAACCCAGTCACAAGAAAACAGAAGTCAGCAGATAACAACGCCGCAGGGGAAAGCCTCTGCGGTATTTTTAACGAAAAAAGGAGAATGCAATGAAGAGCAGGAATATCAAAACAAGACTTGCAGCCTTTGGGCTCGCACTGCTTATGGGGCTTAGTCCGCTTGGAAACTTAGCGGATGTCCATGCGGCAGAACGTGAAATTTCACAGAAGGCTGTGACAGAAAAAGAAAGTAAGACAGAATCGGAGCATCCGGTGTCGGAAATTTCTGAGCAGACAGTAACTGCAGAGGATATCACCAAAGATGTTTCCGACAAGGAATTTATGGCAGAGACCTGCATGGAAGGGATTCAGTATGATCCAGAAAAAGAGGATGTGACTTTGGACCATATTGAAGCAGAGGATGGAAGCGCCTACCATCCAGACCAGGCAGGGACTTATATTGCAACCTACTGGGTTGTGCCAAAAGATGCGCGTGACAGTTATTCCGTTACTCGTAAGATTATCCTGACGGATACGGAAGGACAGGCCCATGCAGAAGAAAACGGTGGGCAGAAACAGAAAGAGGATACGAAATCCGAAGAAGATTCGGAGACGCCTGTGCAGGAGATCACGGAGGTGGAAGTAACGGTATCCGGGGAAGATGCAGATGCACAGGCAGCAAGGGAACTGGAAGAAAAGATTGAGGATGGGGAAGTGATGATGTTTTCCGGTGCAGAAAATACCTTTACTGCAAGAGAAACGGTACATCTGGAAAAAGGAGAGACCATCTACTATCCAAGTTATATTGGAAATTATCTGACCTGCTGGTTTACGGTGAATGGAAAGATTGCCTATTGTCTGGAATCCCATCGTTCTTCACCGCCGAGTGGAGATTATGTAGCACAGGTGCTTGACAGCAATAAGAACCTGCAGAAAGTGCTGTATTATGGCTATGGCGGCGCGGGGATATTACAGGTAGTTATTTGTCTGGGAAAAGTGCGGAAGAGAAATATGTATATACCCATATCGCAGCAGCTATGCTTACGCAGGTGAGGCAGGATTTACGGGATGCAAGTATGAGGACTTAGTAAAAGCAGGGGTGATCGCCTATATTGACCATCTGTTTGCTATGGAAGAACCGCCGAAAGGAGAGATTTCTCTTTCTAAAACATCCGTAAAAGCAGTCCGTGATGGAAATGTGCAGAAAACACCGGATATCACATTGTCCGGGGATCATCGAAACTATATTTCTGTCAATGTGCCAAAAGACATCACCATTTATAACAAGACAAAGGGAACTTCCGCAGAGAATGGTGCGTTAAAAATCTATGGCGGAGATACCTTTTATCTGACTGCCCCAATGCTTCATACCGGAACCTATTCCTCCGGGGAGCTACATGGTTCTGTGGGAGAGACTTGGAGAACGCTGGTGTTATCCACAGGAAACAGCAATCAGGATATTGGAGTCTTTGAATCGGAGAAAGCCAATCCGGTAAGTTTTACCGTAGACTGGCTGGAGATGACAAGGATTGAACTTCTCAAAAAAGATGCAGACACGAAGAACCCATTGGATGGTGCAGTCTATGGCATTTATACAGACAGCAAATGTGAGCATCTGTTAATGGAAATGCCAGCCACCGGGGAAGAGGGAAAGGCAGTAAGTGATTACTTTGAGGCAGCCATTAAAACCGTATATGTGAAGGAAATCAAGGCTCCGGACAAGTATGCGCAGAGTGATGTGATCCATAAGGTGGATGTGGAAGCCGGAAAGACAGTTAACATCTCAGCAACTGATGAGAGGGTAAAAGGCGCTGTCCATATCAAAAAGATTGATAAGGAGACGCAGGACTTTCTCCCACAAGGAGACAGCTCCCTTGCAGGAGCCGTGTATGGTCTGTATGCCAGAGAGGATATTGTCCACCCGGACGGAAAGACGGGTGTGTTGTTTAAAAAAGACAGTCTCATCGCACAGGGCGTGATTAAGGAGAATGGCACTTTAGATTTTTCTGAACTGTGTCTGGGAAAAATGTATGTGAAAGAGATTACTCCGCCGGAAGGTTATACGGTAGATACCACAGAATATGACGTGGATCTTACCTATGAAGGTCAGGAAGTAGCAGAGGTAACCAGAGATCTGACTGTACAGGAGCAGGTGAAGAAACAGGCGTTCCAGCTCATCAAGATCAGCGAAGATGGTGACCAGACAGAAACAGAGCTTGTGGAAGGTGCAGGATTTAAAGTGTATTTAGTCAGCAACCTGTCGAAAGTAAAGAGCGGGGAACTACAGCCATCCCATGGAGATCAGTTTACTGCGGAAGATTTCCGTGGGTATGATTTCAGTAAAGAAGAGGTGGCAGTGACCTATGTGGATGGCAAGGCTGTCCCGGTGCCGGAACTGATTACCGATAAAAAGGGATATGCCATCAGTCCGGAACTTCCGTATGGTCTTTATGTAGTAGAGGAAAGCACCGTACCGGAGAATTTGAAAGCCATCGATCCGTTTTTGGTGAAGGTAGACGAGGACAGCAGAGAGCCGATGGTGTGGCGTGTGTTCGATGATCGTCCGTTTGAATTTTTATTAAAGATTGTGAAAAAGGATGCACAGACAGGAAATCCGGTTTTAAAAGCAGGCGCTTCCTATAAAATCTTTGATATGGAAAAAGAGGAATATGTAAAGCAGACGGTATTCTATCCGAAGAAAGAAACGATTAGCATTTTCAAGACCAATGAGGAAGGCTATTTGGTCACACCGGAAGAACTGAAATGTTCTACCTATCGGATTGAAGAAGTGAAAGCGCCGGAAGGATTTGTAAGACAGGGGTATGAAATGTCCTTGTATGAAGGGCAAACGGTGATTTTTCCACTAGAAGTGACCGAAAAAGGCAGTTACAAAGAAAATGCCAAAGAGGGAATCGTAATCACCGTTTCCTCGGATACTGCCCATCAGATCGATCCGGATACCGGAGCAGTCATTGTGGAAATCGAGCAGCCAAACGATGAGCAGGTGGGAAGCCTGACATTAACGAAAACCGGGGAACAGCCAGTAGAGGTGAAGGGAGATTCCCTGCTTGCAAAGGCAAAAAGACTGGCTGGAAAGATCAAAGATGCAGTGACCGGAGAGGATACCGATACTGGGGTGTTTCATGACTTTGTATATGAAGAATCCGGTGTGGAAGGGGCAACTTTTGAATTGTATGCCAAGGATACCATTTACTCTCCAGATGGTGCGAAAAATGAACAGGGCAATCCGGTCATCCGCTATGAAAAAGATGATTTAGTAGCAACCCTGGTCACAGATAAAGAAGGAAAAGCAGTAGTGAACAATCTTCCACTGGGTTCTTATTATCTGAAAGAAACGGTGGCAGGCGACCATTTCGTATTGAACCCGGAACAGAAGGAATTTACCCTGACTGCAAAGGATGATACGCAGGCTGTCGTTTATGAAGGCGTTGCTATAAAAATGAAAGACAGAAGATTTCCATTTCTGTAGAGAAAAAAGATGCAGTCACAGAAGAAAAACTGGAAGGCGTGATTTTCGGATTGTACGCAAAAGAAGATATTCTGTCTCAGCAGGGTGAGGTTCTTGTAGAAAAAGATACGCTTTTGGAGAAGAAAGCAACGGATGAAAACGGTCAACTTACCTTTGATAGCGACCTATATCATGGAAAATATTATGTAAAAGAGGAAGTGAGAAAACCGGGATATCTTCCAAATGAAGAAATCTGGGAGGTGGATGCCTCTTACACAGATCAGAACCTTGCAGAAATCAAGCTGACAAAAGAAGTGGAAAACCAGCCGACTGAGAGCCAATTTACGAAAACCGATGCAACAACCGGGGAAGAACTGGAAGGTGCGAAGCTTCAGATCATCGATAAAGAGGGCAACATCGTAGAAGAGTGGATCAGTACAAAAGAACCGCACGTAGTCTATGGACTGCCAGAAGGAACGTATATCCTTCACGAAGAACTGCCGCCTTATGTAGAGGGCTATGTATCTGCAGAAGATATCGAGTTTGAAGTAAAAGAAGATGGCAGTGTGACCAAGGTAGAGATGAAGGATGATTATTCCAAAGTAGAAATTTCCAAGACGGATATTACCACAGGCGAAGAACTGAAAGGTGCCAAGCTGCAGATCTTAAATAATGAGGGTGAGATTCTGGAAGAGTGGGTAACGGATGGAAAGCCTCATCTGGTAGAGAAACTTCCGGTAGGGGAAGAACTGACTTTGCGCGAGATCACAGCGCCGGAAGGCTATGAGATTGCAGAAGATGTGAAATTCACATTGGAAGATACCATGGAAATCCAGAAGGTGGAAATGAAAGATGCAAGAACACCGGAAACACCGGGTGTACCGCAGACAGGGGATGACCACTGGAAACCAATCCTGCTGTTTGTTCTTCTGGGAGCATCAGCAGCCGGACTCATGGCAACCATGATTTATAAGAAGAAACATGGAAAGACAGAAAAAGCAGATGAAACGAAAAAAGAAGAGTAGGCTGTGGATGTTGCAGGTGATGTTGTGTGCCATTTGCATGATGAGTGCAGCGTTGCTTTATTATGATTTTGTTATCATCCCCCGGCAGAACCGGGAACTGGTGGAGGACTTAAAATCCCACTTCCCGGAGGTATTTCCTCCGGGCGGGGGCTCTCCAACACAAAAAGAGGAACAGGCTGGAAGAGAACCGGAAGTGTCTGCCGTTGACCTCCGCTTCCTACAGAGTCAGTATCCGGATGTTCGGGGTTGGCTTACAATCCCGGAGAGTGGCATCGATTATCCGGTATTGCAGAGCAGCCCGGAAGAACCGGAGTATTATCTGCGGAGGGATTACCAGGGAAACTACGACATCAATGGAAGTTTGTTCCTCCAGGCAGACTGTATTCTGGGAGAATCGGGGAATCTGACCATCTACGGTCACAACATGAACAGCGGGGCAATGTTCGGGAATCTGGATCAGTACTCCTCCTATGAGTATTGGAAAGCACATCCCAGGGTGTTCTTTCAGACACCGGAAGGAATGGAGGAGTACCGGATAGCGGCAGTTTTGAAAGCCGATGTGTCCATGTTCGACTTTCAGAGGACATCTTTTCAGAGTCCACAGGAATTGGAGGCTTATGTACAGCAGGCAAAAGAGGTAGCATTGTTTGAAACAGGGGTAGATGGCATAGGTTGTGAGGAAACTCTGACGCTGGTGACCTGCTCTTATGAGTGGAAGCAAGCCCGGAATATTCTTGTGGCAGTAAAAGCGGGGTCTTAAAGGGGAAAAATGTTCAAAGACGGGAACTTTCTTCCGGTCTCTGGATATCTCCAGTACGCTTCGAAGTCAGTAGTGTCAGGAAGTGTTCAAAAGTACCCCAAAAGTGCAGAATGTGAGACAAGTTGCAGGTAAGAAGCGGCACTACGGAACAAAAAGTGTTCGAAGTTAAGGGATGTGCAACGGATCGTGGCGGCTTGTGTAGTCTTGTAGTGTTGGGAAAGTGTTCGAAGATGGGCGCTTTTCCAGCTCTTTGGTGGCTTTTTGGAACTGAAGCTGCGGGAAGTGTTTGAAAGCACACGAAAAGTGCAGAATGTGAGACGAGGCTGCATGAAAAAGACAGTACCATCATACACAAAAGTGTTCGAGGATGTAGGATGTGCAACGAAATGTGGCGTGATGTAGTGTCAGAAAGTGTTTAAAGACTGGGACTTTTGCAGCTATCTGGATGTATCTGCCATCTATCTGGAATGTGTTTTTTAAGCGAAAATCTGAGAGTATAATGAAAATGTAAAATCGGATATAAAACTTAGAAAATGTGAGAAATAGTGCTTGAATTGTAACGACAAAAGCGTTACAATATAAGAAACAAGGAGGTGTGATCATGGAAAAAACAGCAACATTAAACTTAAGAGTAAACCCAACTGTCAAAGAGCGGGCAGAAAAAGTATTGTCTCAGTTAGGTGTTCCTATGTCAACAGCGATTGATATGTATTTGAATCAAATTTCTCTTACAGGTGGAATTCCATTTTCTGTTTCTTTACCAAAAGCACCAGTATCGATTCATGCAGATGCCATGACAACAGAAGAAATCCATCAGAAATTGGAAAAAGGTTACAATGATATAGCTGCAGGAAGAGTGCAAAATGCAGCAGAAGCGTTCGCAAAATTCAGGGAGAATCATTGATATGAACACTATACGGTTGAGATTACAAATGAAGCATTGGCTGATATGGAGCAGTTATATAATCACATCGCTTATGTTCTTCAGGCACCAGAAAATGCGATGGATCAATACAACCGGATTGCAGACGCTATTTTAACATTGGATACTATGGCTGAGAGAATCCGTATTATGGAATCAGAGCCGGAACGAAGCAAAGAGATGAGAAGATTGTTGGTAGACAATTATTCGGTCTTTTTTGTAATCCAGGGAGATAAAGTGATTGTAACAGATGTATTATATAGTGCATCAGATATTGAAAGCCGATTAAAAGGTTAGATGATAAAATCAAAAGAAAATATGAAACGTCAGGCAGGATATGTTCCCGTAAAAAGGAAGGTATCCTGCCTTTTTTGCATGAAAGAGAGGAAATTCATATGAGAAAATTTTATACAGCAGAAGCAGTAACAGAAGGGCACCCGGACAAATTGTGTGACCAGATTGCAGATGCAATCTTGGATGTGTGTCTGAAACAGGATGAACAGTCCAGAGTAGCATGTGAGGTGCTTGCTACGAAAGGAACGATCATTGTGGCAGGGGAAATCACCAGCACCTATGAACCGGATGTGTTTGCAGTTGTGCGAAAAGTACTGTCTGACGTGGGTTATTCCAGTGAAGGGATTGCAATGGACACTTTTGTCCATCGACAGAGTCCCGATATTGCAGGGGCAGTCGATACTTCAAAAGAACGAAGGGAAGGAGTGTCTGACAATCAGATAGACTGGTTCCAAGGGGCAGGGGATCAGGGTGTGATGATCGGATATGCCTGTGATGAAACGAAGCAGCTCATGCCTATGCCTGTGGTGCTGGCCAATCGGATTGTCCGGGAATTATCTGCCTGCAGACAAAGCTCTTATATTCAGGGGATCTTACCGGATGGGAAAGCCCAGGTGACCGTAGAATATGAAAATGGGAAGCCTGTCCGACTGGATAGTGTGGTAGTGTCCTGCCAGCATACGGAAGAAAAAGATTTGAAAAAGCTGGAAGCGGAGATCCGAAACAAGGTGTTATTGCCGGCGCTTCGTCCCCTGCCACCGGATGAGGAAACCAAGATTTATATCAATCCATCGGGGCGTTTTGTCTGTGGAGGACTGGATGCAGATACGGGGCTGACTGGAAGGAAGCTGATGGTAGACAGTTATGGAAGCATGGTTCCCCATGGCGGTGGTGCATTTTCCGGAAAGGATTGTTCAAAAGTGGATCGTTCAGCAGCCTATATGGCTAGATATATCGCCAAGAATATCGTAGCTGCGGGGCTTGCCAGCAAGTGTCAAGTGTCTTTGGCTTATGCAATCGGAGTGGCACAGCCAGTTATGGTGCAGGTGGACACGTTTGGTACGGGAAACGTGTGTGCGGATGACTGTCTGGAGCTGGCAATCCCGCTGGTGTTTGGGCTGACTCCGAAGCAGATCGTGGATACCTGCGCCTTACCCGTCCTATTTTCCGACAGACTGCAGCCTTCGGGCATTTCGGAAGAAAAGAGTTTCCGTGGGAGCGCACCGATAAGGTCGAGGCTCTTCGCAATGCAGTGATCTGATGGCTTGGGTTACTGAAGAAGAATATCAGGCAGCCAAGCAGGTGAGAGCCTACGAGTATCTGCAGACATACCAGCCGGGGAGATTGAAAAAACACGGACAAGAAATGAATGGCAGCTTCAGGACCATGACAGTTTCAAAATCAATGAGATTACCAGCAAATGGCATTGGAAGTCCAGGGGTATTGGTGGAATGTCGGCTCTCCGGTTTTTGATGCAGGTAGATGGCATGGGATATACGGAAGCAGTAAAAATCTTGTGTGAGCAGACGCCTGTGTATGTTTCCAGAGCAGAACCAGCCCCCAGGAAGAAGCCCTTTTCCCTGCCTTTCCCCAACGACAGTTTTTACCGGGTACGGAGATATTTGAACCAAAGGGGAATCCGGGATGAGGTACTGGATTATTGTGTGCAGCTGGGAATCCTGTATGAGAGCGCCCCCTACCATAACGCTGTTTTTGTTGGCATGGATGAACAGGGAGAAGCAAAGTATGCGTTTCTGCGTGGGATTTATGACAGCCGGGGAAAGAGCTTTCGAATGGAACAGGAAGGAAGCAACAAACAGTATAGCTTTTGTGTTCCGCCTTTGGGGAAAAGCCATCGGGTAGCGGTGTATGAAGCCTGTATTGATGCCCTTGCCCATATGACGCTGGAAGATGGACGAACCGATAAGTATCGCCTGTCTCTGGGTGGAATCGCAGCGCCGAAAGAAGGCGCGGAACGAGCAACAAAAAAGATGAAGCGCCCGGATGCATTGGAATATTTTCTGAAAGAGCATCCGGAGGTAACAGAAATTGAGCTCTGCACCGATAACGATTTTGCCGGGCGATGGGCATGTGCGCAGTTAAAAGAGCAGTATGAGGAAAAATATACCGTAGTTTGTAACTTACCACAGATGGAAGGTGCAGACTATGGAGACCTGGCAAAACAGGCGGTGGAAAAACAGAAGAAACAGCAAAAGGAAAGAGGCAGGTGAGGCAAATGGAAGATACGATCAAAATAGAATTATTGACACCGCTGACAGGAACCTTTCTTCCCAATGAGATGGAACAAGATTGGGAAGAAGAGGATTACAATGACTTTGAAGAAGAGCAGGTATTTTTTGAAGGAGATGATTTAACGGAGTATGCTTCTGTGATTCAGGAAAAGATTGCAGAATACAACCGTGTCGGACATGACGATGATAGGACCGATAATCTGATGGATTATTTTGACGGAAGTGCTGCCATTAAAGAAAAAGTAGTGTCCGCAGTTCCATCGGTGAAAGAATCGGATGGTGTGTTATATGGCTGTACAACTTTAGAATTGAAAGAGTATCTGGAGGCGGAAGAATTATCGGAACTGTGTGAATATCTCACCGGACAATATAGTGATGGATGGGGAGAAGGCTTTGAACAGCAGGAGATTCCGGTAGAGGGTGGTGAACTGTGTATACACTTTTGGCGCCCCATAGATTTTGAATTTCAACAGGCAAAATCAGAAGTCTCAAAAGAAAAGTCGGAGAAACAAGAAAATCCGGTAAATGTTCCGAAACGCCTGAAAATGCAGCTTTTGGGAATGGATGGAAATGTGTTTGCGGTTATGGCCAGGGCAAGTAAACTGCTTCAGGAAAATGGGCAGGGACAAGAGGCAAAAGAAATGATTGCACGTGTCCAGAAATCAGAGAACTATTATCAGGCACTTCATATCATCAGTGAATATGTGGAAACAGAACTGAGTGCATCTTCTCAGAATGATACCAAGCCCCCAAAGAAACGTGGGAAGGAAGAATGCCGATGAAGTTATCTTTTGTCACATCAAAGGAGATGTGGGAAGAAAAAATAGCAGAAACAGATTGAAAAGAGAATAAACAGCCAGAACACTGACAAGGGAGGTCTTATGGAAAAAAGATTGCAATTATGGAGTCCTGTGTGGGGATGGCTTGCCACAAAAGAAGGGGAATCTGTAGATTTGAAGGGACAGGATCTTGTTCTTTATGAAACTGCCATCCAAGAGGCACTGGAGCAGGAAAAATTGTATTACAGAAAAAAGTCGGCACCATTCAATCTGATGGATTACTATGATGCGGATGATTCTGTAAAGGAGAAAGTGCAGAACCTCGATATCCAGGTGAAAAAAGAACAAGATGGTTTGTATGTTTGTGCCAGCCTTGCATTAATAGAGCCTCTTACACAGCAGGAACTGGAAGCGATCCAGAACTTTCTCAGCAGGCAGTACGAAGGGGGAATTTTTGATACCTCACGTATTCGTACCTATTCCGTAGAGGAAGGAGAAGTCGTTTTTGATTTTTCAGTAGATACAAAAGAAAAGTTCTCTCAAAAAGAAGTCCAATGCGAAACGCAGAAGAAATATGAAATCACTTCCATAGCCCATCCACAATTTCCATGGCTGCATAGAATCCGAGCATTGGTAGACGTAAATGAAGCGGTTCCCAAAGGAACCTTGGGTGGCTTTGTAGAATATGAGCAAAATCTTTCCCAGGAAGGATCATGCTGGATTTATGACCAGGCTATCTGCTGTGAACGTGCGGTAGTGGAAAGGAGTGCAGGACTGTTCCAAGAAGCGATTGCCAAGGGTGATGCCCTTCTTACGGGAACTGCAGTGATGTATCAAACGAGTATTGCAGAGGAATCCTGCCGTATTCTAGCTGGAGAGGTTTGGAATATGGCACACATTCGAGGATTTGCCAAGATTACTGCGGCAAAGGAAACAGGAGATGCACCTTTGATTCTCGGAAATAGCTTGGTTTTTGGAAATGTATGCGGGAAAGTATTGGTGAGAGGAAATGTTCTGCCAAGCCGGAATGTGGAGAATCAGACACAGGAGCTGTTAGTTTTCAGGGGAGGTGATTCAATTCATAAAGTGAATGAAAGCAAGAAAAAAACAAAAAGTAAAAAACAGCCGGAGCGCTGATAAGAAAGGATGATGCCTATGGAAAATACCCTGCAGTTAGGGAACTTATTGAAAGAAGGAACATACCCGGAGGAATATACCGGAGGGAAAAACTGGACAATTTTACATGGAGATACGCTGAAACTGGTGAAAGCATTTCAGCCGGGGATCTTTGATGCAGTGATTACCGATCCGCCTTATGCGTCTGGGGGAACAAAACAGAATGAGCGAAACCGCACGACTAATCAGAAATACAGCAGTATGAAGCAGAGAATGCACTGCCGGATTTTGATGGGGATAACAAGGATCAGCGTTCCTGGACCCATTGGATGGCAGAGTGGCTCTACGATGCGCGGAAAGCCTGTAAAGTTGGTGCGCCAATCTGCCTGTTTATTGACTGGAGACAATATCCCTCTATTACCGATGCACTCCAGTGGGCAGGCTGGATCTGGAGAGGAACTGCGGTTTGGGATAAGGGAAACTCTCGTCCGCAGAAAGGACGTTTTCGCCAGCAGGCTGAGTATATTGTGTGGGGCAGTAATGGCCCGATGCCAATCAACCGCCCGGTTTCCTGTCTTCCCGGTGTGTTCCGTTATGGAAATCCCCAGAACCGTATTCATGTGACAGAGAAACCGTTGCAGCTGATGAAAGATGTCATTCAGATTTGTGAGCCGGGTGGTAGAATCTTAGATCCCTTTGCCGGAGCAGGAACAACCATCCTTGCGGCGGTGGAAGAAGGCTATGAGACAGTAGGCATTGAAGTGACCGATGCTTATTATAAGCTGGGCAGTGACCGTGTAAAGTTGCATTGGAAGCAAAGGAAAAAGAAGAGAGCGAGAAATAGCAAGGGCATCCACATGGATGTCCAACTTTGTTTCAGAAGAAGAAAAGTGCATCCACCTGGATGCAGGAAAGGGGTGAGGCGATGGAACAGGCGATGGCCTACGTGTGTTGTCCGGCAGAAGAAAGCAGAGTGAAGGTGCAGCGATATTGCCGGAAGATTTATGAGTTGGGATATGTTCCCATTTGTCCGAGGTTTGGATTTCTTCCTTTTCTGGATGAAGGGGAAGCTGAGGATTTGCAGGCATACAACCGGATGTCCCACTTGATCTTAAAGCGGTGTCGGATGGTGGTGGTCTGTGGAAAAGAAGTCACCGGAACGATGAACACAGATATTAGTACCGCAGACCGATTGCATATCATTTGTACCACATTAGATGGATTGATCAAGATCAAAGAAAAGGAAGCATAATCGATTCTGCATGGGGGAGTCGATGGAAATCGGTGGAACTGGTTTTGCAAGCATAGCGTTTGGATATCCAACGCACTTTGGGGAGAACCCCAATCCCCCGGCAATCGAGAAAGGAGAGAAGTGAAATGTTTTTGCAGGAATGGCCCTTGGGATAGTGGCAGGCGCAGCTTTGGCATTGGATCATGTGCTGTGTAGTCGCCGGAAAGCAGGAGGATCAGCGGATGGAGCAGATACGGATACGCAGACAGAAACAGGGAGAACCAAAACAGATCCAGTTCCGAGATATGGAAGGGATAGAGAGGTTCTCCCTTTTGGATGGGGAAAGCCTTTGCATGATGGCAGAGGACGGAACGAAAGAGATTGGGATCTGCCGCTTTGTGGATGAAAAGCAGGTAGATGTGAATGGGCAGGTCTGGGAAATCGGGGAATTCCTTTGGCAGATGGAACGCAGGGGAATTCAGGTGTATCCCTTAGAGACAGCAGAAAAGAAGAAAAGGTAGGTGGTCGGATGAGAAAACGAAACCATGTGGTTCCGGTACGGTTGAATGCAAAGGAACTTCGGCATCTGGACGGACAGGTAGCAAAGAGTGGGTTAAACAGGGAGGAGTTTTTACGTTCCCTGATCTTAGGCGCACAGTTGCAGACAAAGCCCTGTGAGCATCATGCAGAACTTCTTCGAAAGATTGCGGGACTTTGCAACAATGCCAACCAACTTGCCCATGTCGCCAATGGCACAGGAATGGCAGGGGAAGCCAGCGTACAGGAAATGATCCGGATTTCCAAAGAGACCTGGCGTCTGGTGAAAGAGGAATGGTAGATGGCATATACCAGCGTACTCCCCGTCCACCGCCTGGACCGTTCCATTGATTATGTGAAAGATCGGGCAAAGACCACCAAGAGTGCCGGCTCCCTGGAAGAAGCCATTGATTATGCGTTGAATCGGGAAAAGACGGAACAGACCATTTTTGAAGATGCCATGGGGTGTACTTGTGAAAATGCTTACGTGGACATGGTAAAGACCAAAGAGCGTTTTCATAAAAAAGAAGGGGTACAGGGATACCATCTGGTACAGAGTTTTGCAGAAGGGGAGGTATCCCCGGAACTGGCACATCTCATTGGGCAGGAACTGGCAGAGCAGTTATTGAAAGGGCAGTATGAGGTGGTGATCACGACCCATCTGAATACCAGTCATTACCACAACCATCTGGTATGGAATTCAGTGAGCATGGTAGATGGGAGAAAATACCACAGCAATGCTAAAAGTTATTTTACCGAGGTACGTCAGATTTCCGACCAATTATGCAGAAAATATGGTCTCTCGGTGATCCAGACGAATCAGGGAAAAGCCATGCATTATGCCCAGTGGAAAGCAGAAGCGGAAGGGAAGCCTACTTGGAGGACAGCCATCCGCCTGGATATCCGGGAGGCCATTGGTGTGAGTTTTTCCTGGAGTCAGTTTGTCAAAGAAATGGAGAAGCGGGGTTATACGTGGAAGCTGAACCGGAAGTATCCCTCCTTAAAGACACCGGGAATGGAGCGGTATATCCGCCTGCGTTCCTTGGGAAAAGGATATGGGGAGGCAGAAATCCGGGAGAAGATCCTGCGTCCCAAGATCCGGCAGGTGTATGGAACAACACAGATGCAGATTCCGAAGAGGAAACTTACTGGCTTACAGAAATTGTATTATTCCTATTTATATCAGATGGGGGTATTTCCAAAGAAGCCCAAGCGGATTCCTTATGCAGTACGTTCCGACATCCGGAGGCTGGACCAAAGGATTTGCCAGATGGAGTTTTGCAAAAAGAAGAGATTATCACCAGGGAAGAGCTGGCAGCATACCGGAAACCCTTGGAAGAACAGGTACTTTCTTTGATGAAAGAGCGCAGAGAATTATACCGGAAAGAACCGGGCGGTATGCGCATTCAGGCAATCAATGGGGAATTAAAAGAACTTCGAAAGAAGATCCGCTTAAGTAGGCAGATTGAAAAACAGTCCTGGAAATGGAAGAGCGGTTAAGGCAGGCAAAGGCACAGGAACAGGAAATGTCCGGGAAACAGCGAAGAGAGACAGAACGGAATCGGTAAGGAGGTGAGAGCGTATGAACTATGGCGGTGATGCAGCGGATCAGATTGTCCGGTATTCCATGGAAGGCATGGAACACACGTTACGGATCAGCGGGAGCATTGCAAAGAATCTGGCGGTGCTGATCGTAGCGGTGATGAAGGATCAGAAAAAGACCAGGGGAAAGACAAACCTGCTTCGGATGTTAAAGGAACAGCGGGCAATGAAGTTTTTCACCATTCCTCATGACAGGCTGCGGGAGTTTGCTGGGGAAGCCAAATCCAGGGGACTGTTGTATGTGGTCATCCGGGATAAAAAGAATCCTAAGTCTGCAGAGATCATGGTGTTTGCCGATGATGCAGCGAAGGTGAACCGGGTGCTGGATAAGATGAATCTGGACTTTGTCAAATCCGAAGCCGGAGAAGCGGTGGTGGAGCAAGCGCCAGTGCGGGAAGCAGAGCGTGTGATCGATGCAGAGTTTACCGAGAAAACCGAAGGAAAGGAGGAGCTTCCGGTCAAGACCGAAAAGGTGGTACTGCCGGAAGGAACCATTGAATTTGAATTAGACGAAGAAGAGCATCTGTTTGATGTGGGGGAAGTTACTCCTACAGGGGAAAATTTTACTCAGGCGGAGAAGGCAGGGAATCTGTCCGGACCTTCCTCGCACAACAGCGCTTCTTTTTCCGGGCAGGAAACTAGCCGGAAATGGGAGAAACCATCTGTCCGGCAGGAACTAAAGAAGATTGAAACCGAGCAGAGACAGCGCAGGCAGACACAGAAGAGCCGGAGAAAACCGAGAAACCAGCAGCGAAAAAAGAAAAAGTGAAAGGCAGGTAAGGCGATATGGATTTAACGAATATGATCCCAGGTGGAGCAGGGGAAGAACAGGCTCCAGAACAGCGGCTGTCAAAAGAAGAGTATGCAGCTATGAAAAAACAGCAGAGGGAAGAAGTGTGGGCAGAGGTTGACGCTCAGGCGCAGGCAGTGTTCCAAAATGGGGAATCCTTAAAAGGATTTCTGGATTTTATGGCACAGTGCAACACCCAGAAAACACCCAACCTTTTGTTGATCTACGGACAGAATCCGCAGGCAACGGTGGTAAAATCCTATGATTACTGGAAAAAAGAACACCGTTCCCCAAAAGTCGGGGTGCATGGTTACACCTATATGGTCAGCACCGAATATGAAAAAGACGGGGAGCGGAGGACAGGCTATACCATCAGTAAGGGCTTTGACATCAGCCAGATGAGTGGGAAACCGCTGGAGGAACGTCCACAGCGTTCTATGGAAGAATTGATCCATGCAGTGTTAAAAGATCAGCCAGTGCAGATGCAGATCGCAGACAATCTGCCGGAGGGAATCCAGGCACAGTATATTCCAAAACAGCGCACCGTCTATGTGCAAAATGGAATGGAGGAGAATACAACATTCCATGCAGTGAACCGGGAACTGGCGTGTGCAGCATTAGATCAGCATGATGGGAATTATGTGAGAAAGAAAGTGAATGCACAAGCCTATTGTGCCGCCTATGTGATCGGCAAGCGGTATGGAGTAGAAGTGTCCGGTTTTCAGTTTGGAAAAATCGCAGAGATGCAGGCAAACGGGCAGAAAGATCCCCAGGAACTGCGTGGCTTTTTAAATGATGTACGTCAGGCAGCCTATACCATCCGCAACCATATGGAACGGAACTTCGGGGAACAGGAGCAGACCTTTTCCAAGGATGATTTTTCCTTTGAGGAACCGCCAAAGCAGACACCGAAGAAGGAGAAAAAAGAGAAACAGCCGGAGCGGTAAGTTCTGAAAAAAGTTCCGCTGTTGGGATAGCTATTGCGGGGTTTTTGTGGTATGTTGGGTGTAACAAAGGAGGTGCCAAAGATGGCAGATTACTATTTGAAAACAGACAATATCATGAAAAATATGTTCACGGTGGCATTAAAAGACGAACTGGCAGCCCAAAGTCAGATGGGAAAGGTTCGTCCGGCTACAGAAGCCATGCTGCAGAAAGTCCGGGACTATGAACTTCTGAGAAAAGGCTTCCCATCACCACAGGGGAACAGCGGGAACTTCGCAATGCCCTCAATCGGCTGCGGGACAAGTATCTGCCATGGGCAGGTACAGCGATGGCATTGACAGTGTGATCTTAAAGGTCATGAAACCAAACACCAGCAGGCGCTTCTTCTGGTAGCAGAAGGGAGGGATGTCTATGAGGATGTATCATCAGAAACAAGTGGAACAATTACGAAAGCGGTATCCCGAAGGAACAAGGCTCTGCCTGGACTTTATGGATGAGGCAGGGATGCCGCCGGGATTACAGGGAACGGTAGCATTTATCGATGATGCCGGACAGATTCACATGCATTGGGAGAATGGGCGGAGTCTTGCCATTGTTCCCGGTGTGGATTCTTTTCATAGGGTAGACGGACCAGCAAAGGAAGTGCCAAAGAGTGAAAAAGCGAAGAAGGAGCGAAGTCTGCAGAGGTAGCATGGAAACGTTCTGACCTTTGGGTATGGCTGTTGTTTCTGCCCGTTGTCTGGTGGGCAGGCGCCATCACTGCCTGTGCCATCAAGCCGGATACCAATCTGTTACAAATCTTACAAGTGCTGACCGAAAAACTGGATCAGCCATTTTCTATCACTTATACACCGTACACGCTGCGGTGTGTGTTCACATTCACAATCGCCTATGTGTCAGGCATCGGTATTTATTACTCCCAGAAGAAAAATTATCGAAGAGGGGTGGAGCATGGCTCTGCCAAGTGGGGCGATGCAGCTTCCATCTGCAAGCGTTACCGGGACAAGCGGTACACCCAGAATCTCATTTTAACCCAAAACTTCCGCATGGGATTGGACTGCTATAAGCATAAACGAAATTTGAATGTCCTTGTGGTGGGCGGTTCCGGTGCAGGAAAAAGCCGGGCATATGCTGTAGTCAATATCATGCAGTGTAACTGTTCCATGGTGATCACCGATCCCAAAGGAGAGCTTCTGCGGAAAACCGGAGGCCTACTGGAGCGGGAAGGATATGAAGTGCGGGTGTTTGATCTCATCAATCCGGAAACGTCCTTTTGTTATAATCCCTTTGCTTATGTGCGGGATGACAAGGATGTGCTAAAACTCATCAACAACCTGATCCGCAATACCACCCCGAAGAGCGCAGAGTTCGGATCCGTTTGGGAGAAAAGTGAGACTGCCTTGCTGCAGGCGCTTATGCTGTATCTGTTACATGAAGCGCCGCCGGAAGAACAGAACTTCTCCATGATTATGGAAATGTTAGGCTCTGCCAGGTAAAAGAGGACGATGAGGAATACCAGTCACCCTTGGATATTTTGTTTGAACGACTGGAGATGCGCAATCCGGAAAGTATTGCAGTCAAGCAGTATGCCATTTACAAACAGGCGGCTGGAAAAACTGCTAAGTCCATCCTGATTTCCGTAGGTGTCCGTCTGGCAGCGTTCAACTTAAAACAGATCGCCAATTTAACCTGCACCGATGAACTGGATCTTTACAGCATCGGGGAGAAAAAGGTGGCGCTGTTTTGCTGTATCCCGGATGCAGATACCAGTCTCAACTATCTGGTGGGTATGATCTACAGTAACCTGTTCCAGACCCTTTACTATGTGGCAGACCGGAAATACCATGGGAAACTGCCCATTCCGGTACACTGCATCATGGATGAGTGGCCCAACGTGGCATTGCCCGATGACTTTGATAAGTTGCTGGCAACCATGCGGTCGCGCGCAATTTCCTGCAGTATCATCATCCAGAACATTGCCCAGATGAAAGCCTTGTTTAAGGATAGCTGGGAAAGTCTGATAGGAAATTGCGATGAATTTTTATATCTGGGCGGCAATGAAAAAGAGGGGCATAAATATGTTTCGGAACTACTGGGTAAAGAAACGCTGGATACCAATACCTACGGGCAGACCAAGGGAAGAAGCGGAAGTTATTCTGTGAATTTCCAACAGTCTGGAAGGGAACTTCTTACCCCGGATGAAGTGCGGCTTTTGGATAACCGGAAAGCGGTGCTGCTCGTGCGTGGGGAGCGTCCTATTTTGGATGAGAAATATGATCTGCACAAGCATGTGAATGTGAAATATACGGAGGATGGAGGGGCGCCGCCTTATGATTATGCGAAGGCTCCCCTGTCCCATGAAGATGTAACCATTGATACCAGGAGACTGGATGATTATGAACTGCTCTCAGCTGAGGAAATCCTCGGAGGGGAGCAGTCTTTTTGATTGGAGGAATGCCATTGAAGAAAACAAATGAAATGCCAAAGAATCAAACAGGAAACCATGCCACGGTACCGAAACTTATGGGAAAAGGACCTAAATATCCCTTTGCCTTTTATGTGGCGCTGGTACTGGCCATGACCGTAGGGGCAGTTCCGGTGCTTGCCGCCGGAGATCCGTTGGCGGTCATCAATAACCTGTCCACCTTTATCTTTTCCCTGATCCGGGCCATTGGTCTGATCTTATTGGGATTTGGTGTGGTGCAGGTGGGATTGAGCTTAAAAAGTCACGATCCCAGCCAGAGAGCCAATGGATTTTTGACTCTGGCAGGAGGCGTCATCATCACCTTTGCAAAAGAGATCCTGGACCTGATCGTTGGGTAGCAGGAAGAAATGGAAAGGGGTAGGGAGAGACTCTTCCTCCCCGGCAAAGGAGGTGAAGCTGTTTGAGTGATAACTGGATCGTGCAGAACCTAAACTCTGCACTGAATACCTGGAATGAAAAACTGGCAGAAATTTGGACACTGCTTACCCAAAGCCCGGAATCTTTTAAGGGCGGGGATATTTGGAGCGTCATCACCGGGATCAACGGAGCGTTGACTGCTATTGGATATGGGTTGTTGGTCTTGTTTTTTGCTGCCGGGATTGTCAAGACCTGTGGCAGTTTTACGGACATGAAGAAGCCAGAGCATGCCCTGAAAGCCTTTATCCGGTTTGCCCTGCGCAAGGCGCCATCATGTATGGCATGGAACTGATGACAGCGTTGTTTTCCATTGTGCAGGGGATTGTGTCTACCATCATGGCACAGTCAGGCATGACAAATGGTGGCGTGACAGAACTTCCGGCAGAGATTGTGGAAAAGATTGAAGCGGTGGGCATGCTGGAATCCATTCCCTTGTGGATTGTGACCTTGCTTGGAAGCCTTTTGATTACGGTGCTGTCCTTCATTATGATCCTTACGGTATATGGAAGGATGTTCAAGCTGTATATGTACACTGCCATTGCCCCCATCCCCATTTCCACTTTTGCGGGCGAACCCTCCCAGTCGGTGGGAAAGAACTTTATCAAGTCTTATGCGGGAGTGTGTCTGGAAGGGGCGATCATTGCACTGGCCTGTATCATTTTCTCCGTCTATTCTGCCAGTCCGCCAGCCATTGGGGATACGTCCTTAAGTGCAGTGACCATTGTGTGGAACTATGTAGGGGAATTGGTGTTCAACCTGCTGGTGCTGGTGGGTGCGGTGAAAGCATCTGACCGGATCGTAAAAGAAATGATGGGATTGTAGGAGGAAAGAACCATGCGTAAAGAAATATATGAAAATCAGGAAAGCAGCGATACACTGCCTTTCCATTGGGAATTTGGTAAGGAAGAGATCACCCTGAAAGTGTCCAGCTATGCCTATGGAAATGGGCTTGCGGTTTTGATGTACAGCCAAAGTGAAGGGGAGCTGGAATTATTTAGTGACTTGACGGTCAATCTTCCAGGCGGGTATGGACTGAAACCGCAGGAGGCATTTGTAAGCGGTGATTTTACCAGGGATAAGCTGGCCTTCATTCAAGAGAACAGGCTGGGAAAGGTGCTTCCGGGACAAGCCCGTTCAGGATTTGCCACCTACACCCCGGTGGCATTTGACCTTTCAAGACTCACCCGGTATGACCGGGAAGGGGTGGAAGAATTTTGCAGACAATGGGGGTTGGATATTCCAAAAGAACAGGAAAAAGTCCAAGGGAAGCCGACAGGAAAAAAGAAAAGAGAAAGAGAGA
>ENA-OQEX01000305-OQEX01000305.1-human-gut-metagenome-genome-assembly--contig:-NODE-305-length-27869-cov-3.047077_pt1 | contig 27869 bp, 33 predicted proteins | sample MGYA00242802_ERZ504649 | MGnify/ENA primary metagenome ERZ504649 (study PRJEB26092, sample SAMD00036194) | human gut metagenome | host: Homo sapiens | study: EMG produced TPA metagenomics assembly of...
CTCAGATCGTACTGTTTATCCGTCGCAAGAATCTTCTTCGCCAGATCCGAGATCGTGACCTCATTCTGAGGGATCTGCGGTTTATCCTGTGCAGCCAAACGCACATCTCCGCTTGTGTTTTCCTGTGTCATACAACATCCGCTCCTTTTTCTGTAATCCCTGCAGCAGGACGGAACTTTGGAGATTCACCTTTTCCTTTACCGGATTCCGGTGTACCCGCTGTGTCCAGAGATCCTGCTGCACCAATCCCAATTCCGAAAAAATATCCAACGCCAGCCGAAGCTTGCAGTAGTTCATCTGCGGCAGATCCTGCACGCTCCCGAACAGCCCATCCAGCGCAATATCCGTCTGAGGGATCCGCTGATAGATCTGCACCAGCACATCTCTTGCCGGTGTAATTGCCGGATAAAAGTTCTGCTGCAATGTCTCGCCACGGCAAAATTGTTCATATGTACTCTGTGCGGCAAAATATTTCGCCTGTTTCAGACCGCTTTTCCGATAGTCCTTGACGATCACAGAAAGCTGCGGTCGGCCCTGAAAGCTGCCCACCTCTATGTTGACCAGAAAATCGCAGATATCGCCGTTTTTCAGCGTCACATCCTCCGGTTTCGTCCGGAACAGCAGCAGCTCCATTGCCATGCCGCCGTAAGTAATTTTAAGCTTGGAATGCGCTCCGCCGGACAGCGGCTGGATGCCCTGCATCACCGCATGACAAAGCGCAAACACCGGCGTAGGATTCCCCTCACCGAAAGGCGCAAGCACCGACAGGCTGGTGATGTTTTCCATGGTGATCTCCTGGGGCATCAGCAGCCGGTCTGCCTCTAAGGTCAGCACCGGCATGGTGGGATGCGCCTCTTTTGCATAGTGCTGCACTGCCTTTCGGAACAGTTCCACGTGGTCTGCCGGCAGAGAAAAACCGCCTGCGCCGGGGTGACCGCCGTACCGGGACAGCAGATCACTGCAGGCATGGAGACAGCGAAATGCAGAGAATTCGCCGAACGACCGCATTGACCCTCTCGCCTGATCGCCTTCTATGGTAATCAGAATGGTCGGCTTGCCGAACTGCTCTTCCAGACGGGATGCCGCAATGCCGATAACGCCGTGATGCCAGTTTTCTCCGGCAAATACCAGTACACGTTCTTTCAGCAGCTGCGGCTGTTCTGCCGCCTGCAAAGCAATCTCTTCCAGGATTCTGGATTCCTCCGCTTTTCTCGCCTGGTTGCGCCGTTCCAGCTCTTCCGCCAGTTCTGCCGCCTCATCCGGATCTTCACATAACAGCAGTTCCACCGCCGTTTTCGGAGAGCCGAACCGTCCGGCAGCGTTGATTCTCGGTGCAATGCCGAATGCAATGGAAGTAGAAGTAAACGCCTTTCCCGTCAGTCCGCTTTTGTCCAGGAGTGCCAGCAGTCCGGGGCGCTCTGTGTTCGCCAAAAGCCGCAGTCCCAGCTGCACCAGATAGCGGTTTTCGCCGGAAAGCGTTACCACATCTGCCACAGTTGCGATTGCCGCCAGTTCCCCGAACTGTTCCAGCGCCATTGCCGTATCGCCGCCGTCCAGCGCTGCCACCAGTTTCAGCGCCACGCCTGCGCCGCAGAGGTCGTGAAACGGCGAAGTGTCGTCTGCCCGGTGTGCGTCCACGATTGCCGCCGCTCTCGGCAGCATTTCCAGCGGCTGGTGGTGGTCTGTGATGACCAGCGTCATGCCCAGCTCTGCAATCAGTTCCGCCTCTTCCAGCGCAGTGATGCCGTTGTCCACCGTAACGATCAGTTCCACGCCGTCCTCGTGCATTTCCCGGACTGCATTGGTATTCAGCCCGTATCCCTCATCCCGTTCCGGAATGCGATAGGTCACATCTGCGCCCAGTTCCAGCAGATAAGAGTACAGGATCACCGTGGCTGTTACACCATCACAGTCGTAGTCTCCGTAAATGCAGATGCGGCTGCCGTTGTCCAGTGCCTGGTTGATGTAATCCGCCGCCGTTTCCATATCTGCGGTGAGAAACGGATCTGCCAGACCGTCACACTGTAAAAACGCCGCCGCCTCCTGCACATTGTGCATTCCACGGGATGCCAGAACCTGTGCGCACAGCATGGACAGATCGCTGCCGCTCCGGATCTGTTTTGCCGCCTCTTCCGGCGGCTGGTGAATCAGCCACTTCTTCATGCTCTTTCCTCCTGCTGACATAGTGTCTTACTTTATATTATACCCGAAAAAGTGACAAATTGCAATACCGGGAAGAAAAAAATCGTTTTTCCGTTCTGTTCTCTGCATTTCGAAGAACACTGCGTAAAGCTTGTGCCTCAGATATGCCTTATCCAGCGTTTCTTTAACACACTGGACACAAAAAGAACCAGTAAAACCGAAGAAGTTGTGCTATACTAAAAAGAAAGACTTTCTGTGTCCACGGAAACAAAAAGGCAGTTTCCGGAAACACATCCGAGAAAAGGAGTCCGTATTATGGAAATCACACCGTATACCCGCATGGTATTTTACCATGAGACAGACCGCATGGACATCGTGAACCACTCCAACTACATCCACATGGCAGAAGAGGCAAGAGTTGATTTCATGGACAAGATCGGCGTCGGCTATAACCAGATGGAAGAAGAAGGCATTATGCTGCCGGTGCTGGGCGTCACCTGTGAATACAAGCACTCCCTGCACTTCGGTGAGCATCTGGCAGTTTACTCCTACATCACCAAATACAACGGTTTCAAGCTGGAACTGCGGTATGATATCCTCTGCGTGGAAACCGGGCAGCTTTGTGCAGTTGCCACCTCTTCCCACTGCTTTACCAACACAAAGATCAAGCCCATGCGCATCCGGGACAAATTCCCGGAGATGCACGCCTTTTTCCAGAAGGCAATGGAAGTCACTTATCCGGAACACTAAAACTTTGACTTACAGAATACAGCAAAAGGCAGCCATGAACGCATTTCAGCGTTTTCACGGCTGCCTTTTTTCAATGTGTGCTTATTTCTTCCAGCAGATGCAGAAGTACGTGATACCCGTACATTTTCTTAGATAGAAATACCTTTTTGTTTTGGAAATACACCTTTGTGCCACGTTTCCTCTGCCGAACCAAGTGACACTTGTCACCGGTATTGCCTGGATAAAGGCATATGCAGTTTTTCCGTTTAATATATCCTCCAAAGCCCCGGAATCATTCAAAACGTTCAGCGATGCGTCCTGCAATTTCAGCGAACTGGAAATCCGTCTGGAAGAACCGCTTGCTCTGACATTTGAGGCACTCGCAGACACAAAATACAGTTTGCCGCCTTTTTTCACCCACCGCACAAACTGTCCTCTCACTCGCCGGGACAGCACAACCCCTGCAACCGATAAATAGACAGCTGCCAAGACAAACACAGCGAAAACAATAATCGCCCACAATTCCGTCTCCGGAGACGTGACTTTATGCAGCGCATCCCGGTTCTTTCGGGAATCTCCAGCCATGGAATAAAACAACCCAGCCATGGAAACCGCCAATGCTGCAAAAGCCGCAAAAACATGAAACAGCATTTTATAGGCAGTCTCTTCCCGTGTGATCCGGGGCGGCTGAAAAACCTCAATCATTGATGCTCCTCTTCCCTCACAAGATTCTGATACAATTCCGTATAAAACGGCAGTTTCACATCCCGGCAGGTGGGAAACGCACGCCGGAATTGTTCCGTGTCGTTCTCCACAGTCACAAATGCCAGTTCCGGTGCATCACCGCAGACACAGCACAAATTTCCCTCCGGGTCTGCCAGACAGCTCTGCCCGTCAAAGGTGTAGGACTGCTGCTTTCCGACGCAGTTGACACCCAGCACATATACCTGGTTTTCGATAGCTCTCGCCCGGAGCAGCAGCAGCCAGTGTTCCGTGCGCTGGTGCAGCCAGTTCGCCGGGACAACGATCAGCCGGCTGGTCTGTGCTGCCGCCCGGAACAGTTCCGGAAAACGCAAATCATAGCAGATCAGCGTGCTGACCGGAAAGTCTTCCAGTACCGTGTGAACAATTTCCGTGCCGCTGTCGTAAAACCGCTCTTCCCCGCCGTAGGAAAAGGGATGTATCTTCACATAATCCGACAGTACTTCCCCGGATTTGCCGAGAATTGTGTAGTGATTTTCCCCTTTGCCGCCGGACTTGCAGGAAGTCCAGCCGTATCCTATAGCTATATGTTCCTGCGCTGCCAGCCGGCACATTGTCTGCCGAATCGGGTTCACATACGCTGCCACTTTTTCCACGTGCATGGAAAATCCGGTAAAGCTCATCTCCGGAAAAAATATTGCATCTGCACCTTCCTGTGCTGCCTGTTCGATCCAGCTTTCAGCAGTACGCAAATTCTTTTCCGGTTCTTCAAAGCAGATCTCTGTCTGCGCAATGGCGATCTTCATAACTGCATCCCCTTTATTTCCGGTTTGCACCTGTCAGCTCTTTTTCCTTTTCTTCTGCATTTTTCTGTGCATCCGGATCGTGTTCCGTTCTGGACTCCGGACCATGATAAAATACTGTGTCAGAGCGTTTCCAGTTCCGCTGCGGACGGTCGTGGAATTCCGTTGCGTGAGGCACCAGGCGAATCGGATCTTCCGGTGTGACATTTTTCTTTGCCCGATAGGAGGCATAGATACACAGCGCAATGTACAGTGCTGACAGAACAGCACCGGCGACGATTCCCACGGTAAACCACGGCGAATTCGGGAAATTCTCCAGCGCATAGGCGTTGAACTTAGTAAACGACCGGTCCACATCAGAGACTGCCACCAGCGGCACTTCTGCGATCACTTCCCCGGAGAATTTCAATTCTATCGTTCCCAGCTTGTCGCCTTTTTTTACGGGTGCCATAACATTTTGATCCAGATGTATCACCTTCTGCACCGCAGAAACGTCCACATCCTTGCACCAGAGCAGGATGCAGTCCTCCTTCGGATGCACCAGCACGTAGGAATTGCCGTCCGAGTTCATCACTTCCACCTCTGCCGTTTCCTCGTCATCCTCCAGCAGTGTGGTATAGGCAAACGACTGGAACGCCCAGTTCAGCAGTGTTGTGGCATCCTCAATGTGATAATATTGCAGCTTGCCGTCCGAATCCTCAAACGGCGCATTCATTGCAATTACAAGATATGTATTTTCATCCTGCGTTGCCTCCGTAATGATGCTTCTTCCGGATTTGCTCAGATTACCTGTTTTGATGCCCTTTGCCCCTTCATAGTAGTAGGAGCTGTCCTCCAGCGCCATGGAATTTGCCTGCGTCCAGTTCCAGGCAGACGCATCCGGATGATTCATCGGATTCGCCGTTTTCGGCGTAAATGAAGTCGCCGTTGCGATCTCTTCGAACCCATCCAGAGAAAGGGCATAGTTGGTGATGGTCAGCATATCCCGTGCTGTCGTTTGCTGCCGGTTGTCGCACAATCCGGTTGGATTCGTAAAGGTAGTCGCCGTACAGCCGATCTCCGCAGCGGTATCGTTCATTTTCGTCACAAATGCGTCAACGCTGCCGTCCCCGAACTGGTTCGCCAGAATCAGCGATGCCTCGCAGGAAGAGGTCAGCATCATGGCATAGAGATATTCCCGTACAGTCAGCGTGTCTCCGTCGTCAATGTCCGCATAGCGCAGGTCATCCGGTTCGTCGTAATTGTACAGTGTCTTATACAGCGCATCATCTGCCGTAATGGTCGTACCGTCCAGGTCGGAACAATTCTGCATGACCACGATCGCCGTCATGATCTGTGCCAGGTGTCCCGGCATCTGAGGCTGATCCGGATTTTTCTCGTATAGTACCTGCTCGGTATCCCGGTTGTACAGAATCGCCGCCTGGCTGTGCAAGGTTTTGTCCGGCGTAAAGGTATATGCCTGTGCCGAAAGGAAATTGCCGCACAAAATCACAGTGCTTACAATACAGGTCACTGCGGCGGCGCTCATACGTTTTATCAAATGGAACAAGTGCATAAGATGCAATCCTCCCGAAAATTCTTTATTCGTGAAAGTTTTCAAACTCCACTTTCTTATTATAGCAAAAAAAATCCGATTCGAAAAGACTTTTTTTCGAAAATTTATTTACCTTTCACGGAAAATATGATAAAATAATATAAGCAGCGAAAAAATGCAGAAAAACAAAGGCAGCACTCCATAAAAATTGCCCCATCGGACACACCGCAATCATTTTTCAGTGCCGCCATGCAAATAAATCATAACCGCCTGCCATTGACATTCGAAAAAGCAGCAGCAAAAGGCAGGGCGCAAGGAGGTTTTCCTTTTGGTATACATTACAGGAGATATGCACGGAGATCTGTCACGATTCAAAAATCCCATTTTCAAAAAGCTGAAAGCCGGCGATGTTCTCATTGTCTGCGGTGACTTCGGTTTTATCTGGGACGGTTCCCGCCAGGAAAAACAAAATCTGAAAAAACTGCGTGAAATGCCGTTCACCATCGCTTTTGTAGACGGCTGCCACGAAAATTTCGACATCCTGGAACAGAGTTTTCGCACAGTCAGATGGCGTGGCGGCAGGGCGCATCTGATCGCACCGAATATTTTTCACATGATGCGCGGCGAGATCTTCACCATTGATGACCGCACCTTTTTCGCATTCGGCGGCGGTCACAGCCAGGACTTCGAATTCCGGCAGGGTCGGAACTGGTGGCAGCGGGAACAGCCCACACACGCTGAGATCCGCCGTGCCATCCACAATCTGAATGAGCACAACGCCCAGGTGGACTACATCATCACCCACGAACGCCGGCATCTCTGAAGGACTGCCTGGGGGTAGATGTCCAGCAACGTCTGGAGATCCACACCTTTTTCGAGGATATCATCAAACAGTGCCAGTACCGGAAATGGTTCTTCGGCAAGTGCCACATGGATCGTTTTATCCCCATGAAGTTCTACGCCATGTTCGAGGACGTGCTGCCGGTAGAATCCGAAAACCGCAGACGCAGCCGAAAGCAGGCACCTCCGGAAGAATAAATCCAGCAAATGTAAAAAAACAGCCCGATGCTTTCTCACTTTGAGAGTATCGGGCTGTTTTAGCTTATTTGGATTTTTTCTCTTTGGCTTTTTTGGATGGCAGCCGAATCCACTTTCCCTGGGATTTTTCCCGTGAGAAGTGCTGCTTTACGTACTGATCCAGCATTTCCCGCACCGGCACGCCGCCGTGCATAGGGAAAAAGAACCGGCGCACATTTTTCTTTTGCAGCGCCTGGTGAATGTCCTCACGCAGTTCCTCTACACGTACCACGATATTGGTCTCCGCTGCAAACGCACGAATCTTTACCATCAAATGGGTAGAATATCCTACGTCAATTAAGAAGATACCGTAGAAGAATCCGATGCAGAACGAAAATGCCAGATTTTCTGCCAGCCAGTGCAGCGCCGACAAAATATGCGGATGGATGAGGAAATAGTATACAGCACTCAGCACCAGCCAGAAAAACGTAAACAGCGGACAAATAATGCCCTTGACATTTCCCCAGCGGTCGGAATAATCCCACAGCTTGATTTTCATGCCGTGAATAAAGATCATCCTGCCACATATTCCAGTGCCGTGATTGCCAGCGCCATTACCACAAAAAGCAGTATCTTTTTCAGCCAGGGACTGTCGCCCGGCATGAGCGGTTCCAGCATCGCCAGCAGATACAGCACGCAAAGACTGGAGCCGTACAGCGGCAGGTAGGGACCGACCAGAAAGCCCGGATTCACCCAGTGGTGCGCCGAGAAAAAGCGGCGGAATATGACCTCCAAGCCCCATCCCAGCACGCTGCCAATGCAAAATAAAAATGCCAGCATTAAAAAGAGATTCATCACATTCTCCTTTCCGTTTCAGCCTGTCAGGCGATGTGCGTTCCCAGGTCGTACAGCGACTGCTCACCCAGTGCCTGTTCAATGGTGTCATAGTGTTCCCGGACAGCATCCAAGCCCATCCTCAGATCACCGATGAGAAAGCTCTTATAGAACCGCTCATGGATGCTCGCCTGCACCTTTCGCAGTTCCTCCGTACCGTCCGACAAGATCAAATTGATCTGCGCCGAACAGATGCCCCAGATTCCCTGCGTCACGCACTCCATCAGCGGTTTCCGGATGCTCTTATCAGCCAGCGGTGCATTTCCTCATCTGCCCGGATGCTGTCCAGACCGTTTCCATAGCGGAATTCATCCAGCAGATTTTTCAGTTCGTCCAGATCCAGATGATCCGGCGTGCATATGCCATCGGAAAGGCAGAAAGTTCCATAGAACGGCGCATCTGACACACCTCAAACGGCGAGATGTTCTGCACCAGAAACATCACGTGCATCAGTTCACGCATACTGTCCGACATTTCTTTCGCCAGCGTATATGTACCATCCCGGCTGCCGGACAAAATCCCTGCAATCTCCAGATTTTTCAGCAGCGGACGCACTTCCCTTTTGCTCAGCGAAAGCGCTTTCGCCAGTTCTGCCTCTGACGGAATTGCACTGCCCGACTGCAACTCGCCGTCCTGCAGCCGCTTTCGCAGTTCCTCCACCAGGCACAAATATTGATACTGTTGATTTTTCACCTTGTTTCAGCTCCTATCACAAACTTTTCAGGGCTTACTGACGCTCCTACATACGTTTTTAGTATACCATTATAATTATAACGATTTCCACTGTTTTTATTGTTGAGATGTAAATTGTTTTGTACACATTTTCAGCTATCCGAACTTCTGCTGTATTATGTTGTTTTTCCAACGACTTTTTTTGTGAGATGATGCTGTATGACTTGCTTTTTTGTAAGAAATATGTTAAAATAGTAGGGACACTTCAAAATGACTGCTGTGAGCCTGTCCGGAAACGCTGCGGTACAGACTCTTGGATTGATTTTCAGAACCTGGACTTCTCAAAAATGCCGGGAACTACAAGTACAAGAAAAGGAGCGCCAAACAAATGCACAATATCACACTGATCGGAATGCCGGGATCCGGAAAAACTACGCTGGGAAAAACGCTGGCAGAGGGACTGTCCTACCACTTATCGACACAGACGATGTCATCATCGAGACCTACGGACAGCCGCTGATGGAACTGATCGACAAGCACGGCACAGAGGGTTTCATCACACTGGAGGGAAAGATCCTGCAATCCATCCACACCAACCGTGCAGTGATCTCCACCGGCGGCAGCGCTGTCTACAGTGACGGCGCCATGCAGTACTTAAAGTCCACCGGCATCGTTGTCTATCTGCACCACCAGCTGGACGTTCTGGCACAGCGTGTGGGGAATCTGGTCACACGTGGCGTTGTCTGCCACAGCGGCTGCAACACCCTGGAAGACCTCTATGAAGAGCGCTGCCCCTTGTATGAAAAATACGCAGATCTGATGGTGGATTTCACGGGCTGTACTGTGGAGCAGTGCCACGAAAAGCTGCTGAAAACGGTAAAAGCTTACCTCAGTGAACACCCGGACTGCTGAATATTTGCAAAGAAAAGCGGAACGCCGACTGTAACTGGTCGGCATTCCGCTTTTTTGGTTTCTGAAAACTTTATGCAATTTTATACAAACTGATTGCGTTCCGGCTGATAGACAAAGCTACTGTTTCCAGCTTTGCTCTGATCTCCGCCTCGTCCAGGCACATAGACTTGCAGAGTTCCTCCAGGGACGGATAATTGTCCCGGAGCTGTGTATTCAGATAGCTCATCAGCATGATCGGGTCGTTGGGAAGATTCATCTTGTTTCACCACCTTCCGGAGACTGTTCCAGCATATGCGCTACGTGTGCAATATACAGCGCCTGCACAGCCGGGTATGCGCCCAGTCCCTGTAGCTGCGGCGTTACGATATAGCCGTACCGTTCTAGCACTGACTTCCAGGAATCTGAATCATCCCAGCCATGTCGTTCTGCGCATGGTCACCTGCCACCAGCATCATCGGCACCAGTACAACCTCTCGATAATGATGCTCCTTCAGCAGTTCCAGCAGCGTTTCCAGTGTGGGATAGCCTTCCACCGTTCCGACAAATACATTGTCAAAACCGCTGCGTTTCAGCCAGTAATCGAATGCCGGATACGCCTGGTTGATGATATGCGGCGTGCCGTGTCCCATCAGCAGATATGCCTTTTCCGCAGATTTCCGCATAACGCCGTCCTGCTCCATTGCCTGTACCAGCGCCGGATAATCTGCTGTCTCTGTCAGCAGCGGTTTTCCAATGCGCATTACCGCAAATGCACCGGTATACGCCGCCGCATCTGCACAGAGTCGGTCGTATTCCTCGCCGGGAATCACGTGGGTGGGCTGTAGGTATACGTGTATAGCCCTGCTGTTTCAGCTTTTCCAGCGCCTCCCGAACCGTATCGACTGCGTTTCCCTGCCGCCGCATTTTCCGGATAATCATGCCGCTGGTAACGCCCGGAAAACATCCATCTCCGGAAACGCCGCCTGCACTGCACGCTCTACAGCACCGATGGTATGCTCCCGGGTGTCTGCATAGCTTGTCCCAAAGCTGACCATCAGAATCGCTTTCTTGATAGCCGGCATTTCACCATCTGCCAGCGAAGAGGCATACGCCAGATAAGCGCCCTTTCCCTTTTCCTGGAACAGTTCCAGCGCCTTTGGCTCGGTCAGCATCCGGAGCAGCTGCATCCGGTGAAAATCGTCCGGTATGGTCTCTTTCCACGTCCGCCGCAGAATGCCCAGGCAGGTACAGATCTCACTGTACGATGCCAGTTTCGGTTCCAGTTCCCGGCAGATTGCACCGGCAAGCGCCGGCGCATCGCCCTCAGTTGCCACCGAGATCGTCACATCCCCGTGGCGGCGGTGTGCCGGAACGGCAAAATCCGGTGTGCTGTCCGGGCTGACCGTTGCAGAAGAGACAAGCTTTCCTGCCGCCTGGGCATCCCGGACAATGCGTGCATTTTCCGCACTGTCATCCGTTGCCGCAAACACCAGGAACTGCTCTTCCAACAGCTCCGGTGCATAGGGCTGTTCCAGATAAGTCAGACGTGCCGTTTCCCAGCACGCCGGCATTTTCTCCGGTGCAGCGACAGTCACTTCTGCGCCGGCATCCAGCAGACCCCAGACACGGCGCTGCGCCACCTTTCCTGCCCCGAAAACAATACACTTTTTCCCTTGTAAATTCAGTGAGATCGGATACATTTTTTACACCTCTTCTTTGCATATACATTGTATCATTCCGTCAATATCCGCCTGTGCCGCAATATGCGTTACCGAAATCTCAGCTGCTGCGGCAGCTTTCGCCGTGGCGTCTCCGATTGCAACGACTTCTGCGGAATATGAGATCTCTCCCGTCATTTCCGCAAACGCTCTTGCCGCAGATGCACTGGCAAGGAACACATAGTCTGTGCGTTCCAGTTCCTGGCGCAGCAGTTCCTGCTTTCGCCGGTCGGTTTTCACCGTGTACAGCGGCACATTGTCGAACGCCTTTCCTGCCTGTTCCAGCTGCTGCGGCAGCAGAACAGAACCGTTTTCTGCACGCAGCAGCAAAACCCTGTCATTTTCCGTCAGTTCCGGAATCAGCGCCTCTGCCAGGCTGCGGCTGTCGAAATGCTCCGGCACGCAGTCCACGAAAATGCCGTGGTCTGCCAGCGCCTGTGCTGTGCCTTTTCCGATAGCGGCGAACCGCAGGTGCAAAAGACTGCGCAGATCCACCCCAGCCTGCCGCATGGCGGCAAAGAGCATCTCCACGCCGTTGGCGCTGGTCATCACCGCCCAGGTATAGCTTTCCCAGGACAGCTGTTTCAGTTTGTCCGGATGCAGCAGTGACGGATAGATCAGACTGATCTCCGCAGATGCCGCACCATACTGCCGCAGCCGTTCTGCGGCTTTTCGGTTGTATTCCGGCGTTCCGGTCAGCAGAACGCTTTTCCCGGATAAGATACTGTTTCCATACCATTGCAGCTGTTCCCGCAGACCGACCACATCGCCGATCACCGTCATTGCCGGTGTATGGATGCCCTGCCGTCTGACCTCTTCCGCAATGTTTTCCAGAGATGCAGTCACGACACGCTGGTGCGCTGTCGTTCCCTCCTGGATCACTGCCGCAGGGGTCTCCGATGGCTTTCCGTTCTGTATCAGCGCTGCGGCGATCTGCGGCAGGTTGCTGAGACTCATCAGAAATATCAGTGTCCCGTCCAGCTTTGCCAGCGTGGCATAGTCCAGTTCAGCGTGCTGTTCCGTCTTGCAGTGTCCCGTGATAACATGAAATGCAGGCGCATACGCCCGGTGCGTCACAGGGATGCCGGCATATGCCGGTACACTGTAGCAGGAGGACACACCCGGCACAATGGAAAACGGAATGCCGTTTTCCTGCAATACCTGCGCCTCTTCTCCGCCACGTCCAAAGACGAACGGATCGCCGCCTTTGAGACGCACCACCTGCTTTCCCTGCTCTGCAAGTTCCACCAGCAGCCGGTTGGTCTCACTCTGCTTTTTGTAGTGATTCCCAGCCATTTTTCCGGCAAAAATCAGCGAACAGTCCGGCTTTGTCAGATTCAGCACAGACGAACACGCCAGCGCATCATAGACCACGGCATCCGCCTGCTCCAGGCATTTTCTTCCCTGTTCCGTCAGCAGCGCCGGGTCTCCCGGACCGGCGCCCACCAGAAATACACGTCCTGTTTTCATGGATAGTTCTCCTCAGTTTGCTGCGTGATGCAGCAGTTCTTTTCTTGCGCCGGAAATGGTAGATACCGAAGCATCCACATCCCAGCCGTCCTCTTTTTGCAGAATCTCCAGCAAATGTGAAATTCTCGCAGCCGCAGATGATGCGACCGGAGCAGTTCCGGCTGTGCAAAGATCTCTTCCGGCGTGCCGTGTGCGATCACATGACCCTGATCCATCACGTCGATCACATCTGCATAGATCGGCACAACATCAATGTCGTGGGTGGATAAGATGATTGTTGTGTTCTGCTGCCGACAGACGTCCTGCAGCAGGTGCATCAGCTCGCTGACCCCCACCGGATCCAGCCCGGCAGTGGGTTCGTCCAGAATAATCACTTCCGGCTGCATTACCATAATGCCGGCGAATGCCACACGCTTTTTCTGCCCAAAACTGAGGGAATGGGTGGGACGGTCTTTCAGATAAGTGATTCCAATTTGTTCCATCACCACATTCACACGCCGATGCACTTCCTCTGACGGCAGTCCCATGTTCACAGCACCAAAGGAAATATCCTGGTACACGGACGCCGAAAAAAGCTGGTCGTCCGGGTTCTGGAACACGATTCCCACTTTGGAACGCAGCTGCCGCAGCCCTGCTTTCTTATAAGAGATCGGCTGCCCACGAAAGCGCACCTCGCCGTGTTCCGGCTGTAAAATACCGTTCAGATGCAGAAACAGCGTAGATTTTCCGGCGCCGTTTGCACCAGGATCGCTGTTGTCTTACCCTCTTCAAATGCAATGGACAGATCTTCAATGGCGTGACGCTTTTCGTCATAGCCATATGTCAGATGCTCTGCCTCTAAAATAATCCCCATCTGCTGCCTCCTATTCTGCAAATCAGCACTGCCGCCGTCAGCAATACGCTGTACCCGACGGCAAGCCCTTTCTGCCAGCTTTGTCTCATATGCCAGTCCCAGTGTCCCGCACTTCGTCTGTATACCTCTGGATTCCATGGCGGTATATGTCCGGTCTGCCTGCCGGTATGCCCGGAGAAACAGATTAGAGATCAGCTGCCCGGTGGAATAGAAGCCGGTTTTCAGCGTAGCATATCCCAGACGGCACTCCTGTGCATTTCGTATCTGAGATGCCGCCTCCAGCAGCACGAAAATATACCGATAGACCAGTTCCATCATCTCCACCAGAAATCCCGGAATGTGCATCCGGCGCAGCGCCGTAAACAGCTCCGTCATCGGGGTGGAGGTTGACAGAAAGTACAGACAGCTCACCGCCGCCAGACACTGGAGAAATACCTGCCCGAACTGATGCACGCTCTCTGCCGTCACGCCGAAATACCAGCTGCCGACGGGAATCGCCAGCAGCATTTTCTCGCCGTGGTGTGAGACCTGTAGCAGGATCATGATACATCCCAGTATCACAAACGCCAGCGGAATCTGCATCAAGCGGATAATATGATGCCACCGGGTTTTCCCGATGGCAGTCATAGCGATAAGCATGGCGCATAAGATCAGCACGCTTATCACCCAGGTATGTGAGGACAGGCACAGAAACAGACTATACAGGGACACAAAAATTTTCCACATCGGAGAAACCTGGCGCAGTGCTGAGGCATATGCGATCTCATCGATCAGAATGCGTTCTCCGTGGGTATGGCTGTGTGTGTGTCGTTTCATCTTGTGCCTCCTGTGTTAGTCAGAAGTTTCGGATGGTTCAGAATCTGTTGGTGCAGATACCGTTTCCGCCTTTGCTTTCGGCTGATGCGTCCCAATACAAGCCGCAGATACCTGCGCCGATCGCCGACTGTACACAGAACAGCAGGGATTCGATCTCACCCGAAGGCGGTTCCCAGAAGGATTCAAACCACGGGGTATAGCCGCCGTTGATCTCTTCTACCACAGTAGAGCCTGCATCATCCGAGCCGCCGAATTCACTGTTGCCCAGCAGCATCAGCGGAATGGTCACCAGCAGGACAACGCCAAATGCCAGAACCAGATTTCTTGCCCACAGCTTGCCACGTCCAGGGTTGGAAACTGTAATGCCGGACAGTTCCTTCAACTCCTTTGCGCAGTTCTTCTGGATGACATTGTACACAATGACAGTCAGAATGCCTTCTGCAATGGCAATCGGGACTTGAGTCGGTGCAAAGACAGCGATAAACTTTCCGAAGGATGCCCAGAAGTTATCGCCGGGATATGCTGCCGCCAGCTGTACCGAAGTCAGACAATAGGTTGCCATGTCTCCGATGGTTGCCGACAGGAATACTGCCAGACCCATAGGCGCTTTGCACTTTTTCAGCAGCCGGAACAGCCCGTAGGAAACGAACGGTCCGAAAATCGCCATGGAAAAAGTATTTGCGCCCAGTGTGGTCAGACCGCCGTGTGCCAGCAGGATCGCCTGGAACAGCAGCACGATAATGCCCAGCACGGACATGATGGACGGTCCGAACAGAATTGCACCCAGTCCGGTACCGGTGGCATGAGAACAGCTGCCGGTAACCGACGGGATCTTCAAGGAAGAAATGATAAAGACGAAAGCTGCGCACAGGGCGATCAGCAGCTTCACTCTTCCCTGATAAGCGATCTTCCGTTTCAGGCTGACTGCACCAGCCACCAGGAACGGAATACAGAGTGCACCCCACGCAATACACCATCCGGCAGGCAGATAGCCTCCATGATGTGCATTGCGGATGCACCGAATTTGCCGCTTGCTGCCATATCAGACAGCAGCAGACAGACTGCCAGGGCAGACACCAGCACACGACATCCCGTCATGCCTCCGGTGCTGCGGTTCTGCAAAGCAGAGCCATTTTGTTTGTTCATATGAAAACCTCTCCTCTCGGAACCCCTCTCCGTTGGCTCCCGGCTGAGAACAGAAAGAGGTTCTCAGTTTCCGCTGTGTGCAGCGAAAAATTCGTCTGCATCTCCCAGCGTTTTATCTATCTCACGCAGCGTATGTGCGTTCGATACAAAAATTGCCTCAAACTGGCTGGGACCAAAATAATTGCCCCGATCCAGCATGAAGTGAAAGTACTCCCGGAACTTTGCGGTGTCTGCCTTTTTGGCATCCGCATAGTTCCGCACCTTTTCCGGTGTAAAGTACAGGCAGGACAGCGAACCGATCCCGTTTACGGTACACGGCGCATGGTGCCGGCGGATGATATCCTCCAGACCGCTGCGCAGCCGGTGAGACAAAAATCCCACCTGGTGATATACCTCCGGGTGTGCCTGCAAATAGCGCAGCTGTGTCAGTCCGGCACGCATTGCCACCGGATTGCCGCTGAGCGTACCTGCCTGGTACACAGACCCCAGCGGTGCCACCAGCTGCATGATCTCCCGTCTGCCGCCGTAAGCGCCCACAGGCATACCGCCGCCGATGATCTTGCCGTAGGTCACCATATCCGGCATAATGCCAAAGTGACCCACAGCGCCGTCCAGCTGTAACCGGAAACCGGTAATGACTTCATCAAAAATCAGAAGTGCGCCGTACTGGTCGCACAGCTGCCGCAGTCCCTGCAAAAAGCCCTTTTCCGGTGCGACAACACCCATATTGGCTGCCACCGGTTCTACGATCACGCAGGCGATCTCCTGCGGATACTGCCGGAACAGCTGTTCCACGCTGTTCAGGTCATTGTACACCGCAGACAGCGTGTCCTGGGTGCAGCCCTTCGGCACGCCGCTGGAATCGGGGATTCCGGCAGTCATGACACCGGAACCAGCCTTCACCAGCATGGCGTCTGCATGACCGTGATAGCAGCCCTCGAACTTGACGATCTTGTCCCGTCCGGTAAAGCCCCGTGCAGCACGAACCGCACTCATCACTGCCTCAGTACCGGAATTTACCATGCGCATCATTTCCACACAGGGAACGATCTCGTGAATGAGTTCTGCCATTTCCACTTCCAGCGCTGTAGCAGCGCCGTAGCTGAGACCGTTTTCCAGCTGGCTGCGTACTGCCTCCAGCACCACGTCCGGGTTATGCCCCAGGATCATCGGACCCCAGGAACCAATATAATCAATATAAGCGTTGCCGTCCTCGTCGTAGAGGTACTGATCTTTGGCACGCTGGATAAATCTCGCGTTCCGCCCACGGACTGAAATGCACGTACCGGCGAATTGACGCCGCCGGGCATCAGTCTTTGGCACGGGAGTAGAGTTCCTCAGAATGTGTGATCTGCATCTGTTCCATTATCCGATTCTCCCTTCCCGAATATACTGCGCCAGTTCCATAGCAAAATAGGTGATGAGCAGATCTGCGCCGGCACGGTACATACAAACAGCCGACTCACAGATCACAGCCTCCCGGTCGATATAGCCGGCAGCCGCTGCCGCCTGGATCATGGCATACTCACCACTGACGCTGTACAGCGCCACAGCTGGTGAAACTTTTCCTTCAGCGACCGCAGCACATCCAGATACGCCATGCCCGGCTTTACCATCAAAATATCTGCACCCTCCTGCACGTCCAGTTCTGCCTCCAGCAGCGCCTCCCGTGCATTGTGGGGATCCATCTGATAGCTTTTCCGATCGCCGAACGCCGGCGCAGAACCTGCCGCATCCCGGAACGGGCCATAGAATGCCGAGGCATACTTGACGGAATAGGACATGATGGGCGTGTTCACATAGCCGTTTTCGTCCAGCACCTGCCGGATGCGTGCCACTCTGCCGTCCATCATATCGGACGGTGCGACCATATCCGCTCCTGCCTGTACATGGGACAGCGCCGTTTTCGCCAGAACCTCCAGCGTCTTGTCGTTATCCACATCGTGACCGCAGAGAATGCCGCAGTGTCCGTGAGAGGTATACTCACACATACAAACATCAGTAATGACATACAGCTGCGGATATGCCGCCTTGATATGATGCACTGCACGCTGTACAATGCCGTCCGGCTGCCATGCGCTGCTGCCGATTTCATCCTTTTCCGCAGGGATTCCGAAGAGTAGAACGCTCTTTACCCCGGAATCCGTCACCTGCTGCAAAAGCTCATCCACACGATCCAGACTCCAGCGATACTGTCCGGGCATAGACGGGATCTCTTCCCGGATATTCTCCCCGTCCTGTACAAACATGGGATAGATCAGCGTATCCGCAGAAATACGGGTTTCCCGCACCATGCTGCGCAGCAGTGCGCCGTTTCGCAGCCGGCGTGGACGATTGATCAAATTCATATGGACACCTTCTTACTCAACTGCGCCGCCAACGCCTGTACCAGCGCCTCGGCGTCCTCTCGTTTGCCTTGTACTTTATCGAATCTCGGCGTTCCGTCAATGCCGGAAAAGCATAGAGCGTGAAATCGTCCCCGTGCAGCTTTGCATAGCACCCCACCGGTGCACGAACAGTCACCGCCCAGCAGTCCGGACAAGCGCCGTTCCGTTCCGGCACAGAATGCAGCATCTTCATGGTTCAGCTGCCGCAGCAGCCCGGCATATTCCCCTGCACGGGTCTGGATCGCATGATGCCCTGTCCGGCAGCCGGCACCATTTCATTCGGTGAAAAGCGATAGGAGATCCGCTCTGCCAGTCCCAGCCGGATCAGACCAGCCTCCGCCAGCAGCAGCGCTCCATATTCGCCACGATCCAGTTTTTCCAGCCGTGTCAGAACATTGCCACGCACCGGCTTTATGACCGCATCCGGGAACAGTTTCTGAAACTGCATGGCACGCCTTGCCCCGGCACATCCCACAGGCAGCGCCGGATCACGCCGGGTTTGTCCTTGCGGAAACACCAGCACATCCGCCGGCGCTTCCCGTCCGGAATACGCTCCGATGGGCAGCAGCGGATTTTCCTGCGCCGGCACATCTTTCAGACTATGGACACAAATGTCCACCTGTTTTTCCAGAAGTGCGGCATCCAGTTCCTTTAAGAAAAGTCCCTTTCCGCCGATCTTGTCCAGGGTCTTGTTCAGAATTTTGTCACCGGTGGTTTTCATGGTCACCAGTTCAAGCTTTACCGCCGGCTGAATGCGCCGGATCTCTGCCATCACCAGTTCACTTTGTATGACCGCCAGACGGCTGGCACGGCTGCCGATACGAATCGTCTCTTCCATGGCTTTCAAAATCTTCCTCTGTCTCTGATCTTCGCACAGCTCTGCTGTAACAGCTCCGGCGTGATCTCTGATTTCATGCTGCCCATCAGCATATCCACCGTCTTTTCCGTCACGAGCCGGACGATCTCTTCCAGCTGCGGCAGTTCCGCATAGGGTGCGGCGGTAGTACTGTGCAGGATACGCTGCGTGGTCAGTTCTTTCAGCTGCTGCATATACGGGACAGAATCCCGGTAATTGCGCCACATCTGAAAATTGTCCGCATACTGTTCTGCGATTTGGTGCAGCGCTGCCAGAGCGGCAGCGTCCGGCGCAGCATCACTGTGCAGGTCATCCAGATCCCACAGGGTCACGCCGTCTGTCTCGCCGCAGGTCGGCTCAATGTCTCTGGGCATTGCCAGATCCAGCAGAAACCGTGGCTTTCGGGAAAGCGCTTTCAGCTGATCGCTGAAAATGGTATAATGCGGACTGCGTGTTGCACTAATGACGATTTCCGAGTTTTCCATCTGTGCAAAGCGCTGTTCATAGGGAATCGGTTTCACCCCAAAGGGGATCACCGTTTCCCCGTGATGATAGGAACGCAGTGTCATAAACACCCGGCAGCCACGCTGTACCAATAGTGATGCCGCCAGTCGTCCCATGCTGCCGTTTCCGATCACAAGGCAGCTTTTCCATCCAGTTTTCCGATGCACTGTTCCAACTGCTGCACTGCCCCATAAGAGACAGAGAGCGGCACCTGTGAGACCGACACCTGGTTCTGTGCGTCCTTTCCGGCAGAAACTGCCGTCCGGAACAGCGTGTCCAGCACACTGTCTGTGGTATGGCATTCTCTTGCCAGTTCCACCGCACGTCCCACCTGCGTTACGATCTGTTCCTCATGCAGGATCTGGGAATGCAGACCGCAGGCAACCTCCATGAGGTGCTGCGCTGCGTCCAGTTCTGTTCGCACCAGGATGTGCGGCGGTTCTGCCGAAGAGCCTGCATAGTACTGTAGGAGCTGCGCCGGGGAAATCTGCTCTGCCGGCTGACGTTCTGCTGCATTATTTTCCGTCCGTTCCCGGTCAGACTGTACGGAGAGATACAGTTCTGTCCGGTTACAGGTCGCCAGCAATACTGCGCCGCTGATGCCGTCTTTCTGCACCAGTTCCTGCAAGATATGCCGCACCTGCTCTTCCGAAAATGCAAAGCGTTCTCTTTCTGAAACGTCTGCGGAATGCACGTCCACGCCTGCCATATAGATACACATTTCTTTTCTCAACTCCTTTCCGTCAGCTGCTGCCGCAGCCGCAGTGGTTCTGTACCAGTCACAGTACAGAGGATCGGTTCACAGTGTCCTGCCTGCCACGAAAAGTACGGCTTTTGCTGTTCTTCCAGTGCAGAAAGCACAGCCATGATCGTACCGCCATGTACCACTGCGGCAACTATCTGATGCTGCTGCCGCTGCAAAGCCTGTTCCAATGCCTGACAGCATCGCTGCAAAAATGCCGCTCTGGATTCTCCGCCGGGAAAAGCCAGCGTTCCGCCGCTGTCGATCCATGCCTGATACGCCGGATCTCCGGACAGTTCTGCATAGTTCTTCCCTTCAAAGTCTCCGAAATCGCACTCCTGCAAACCATATACTATTTCTCTCGGCGTGTCCGGAAAAAGGATCTCCGCCGTCTGGACACAGCGCCGCATGGGACTGGTCAGAACCACTTCCGGCATGGGAAATGTCTGACGAATTTCCGCCGTTTTCTGCTGTGCCAGAGAAATGCCCGCCTCACAGAGCGGCTCATCTGTCCGGCAGCCGATATAGCGCCGTTCCAGATTGCCGGCAGTCATGCTGTGCCGGATAAATACGATCTGCATTACACGCCTCCGATCAGCAAACATCAAAAACCCGTGATTCCAGAAGAACACGGGAAACAGCATATGGGTACACAAAGCCTTGCCTTTGCGACATAGCCGCAAAGCGCAGGAAACCGGATGCACCAACAATTTCTTCTATTCTCGTAGATGGGATTTTATTCCAAAACAGCAGACCGGTATCCCGGCTTCGGTTCACCGTATTCCATGCGCCTTCCCGGAATCATAGAATTCCAGTGGCATCTGCATGGCACTCCCCGACACGGTAGCGGAACTGTGCAGGATTCTCACCTGCTTCCCTGACATCTGCTGCCAATTGTTCGTAAAACAGAGTCCCCGAAAGAACTCCTTTGTCACTGTACAGCACCAGGATGATGCCGTACCATTCTACTATACCATATTTTCTGTCAATTGGCAAGCCTTTTTGCAAAAAAAGCAGCCCTTTCCAGGACTGCTTTACAAAACCGATTCAATTTATATGTTTTGTTCAAATTTACCGGAACAGCTGATACAGCAATGCGTTGCAGATCGCCGCCGCCACATTGCTGCCGCCTTTCCTGCCCTTTGCCACAATATAGGGTACCTGCTCCTGCGCCAGAATCAGCTCCTTTGCCTCAACCACATTCACAAATCCCACCGGCACGCCGATAATCAGTTTCGGCAAAAGCTTTCCTGCCCGGATCAGTTCATCCAGCTGTATCAGCGCCGTGGTGCATTCCCCACCGCAAAGATCAGATCGCCGTCCAGACAGCACGCCTTTTCCATGGAAACCATCGCCCGTGTCACGCCACGTGCTTTTGCCGCCTCGGCAACGTCCGGATCGGACATGAAACAGTGCGCCTGGCATCCCAACCGATGCAGAGAGCGCTTGTTGATGCCGGAAAGCGCCATATTGGTATCGGTCACAATATGCGCCCCGTTTTGCAGTGCCTTTTTCGCCGAAGATACCGCATCCCTGGAAAAGCACAGATTCTCCACATAGTCAAAATCCGCCGTGGTATGGATCACCCGCTTGAGGATGCTCCGCTCCGGCTCCGGAATCTCCACGCCCGTGAGATTCTCCTCAATGATCGCCATGCTCCGGGATTCGATCTCCATCGGCTTATGATACAGTGTCTCCATCTGTTTCTCCTTTCCGGTATCTGTCTAAGGATTCCAGCACCTGTGAAATGGCGTGGACTTCCTCTTCCGGCGCACCCAGCAGCACTACCGGAATGTCCATTTGTTTTGCCGCATCCATTTTTTCTGCCACACCGCCACGCCTGCCGCTGTCCTTGGAGACCAGCACCGCAATGTGATATTTTTCCAACAGTTCCAGCGTATCCTCTTTGGAAAACGGCGGCATTGCAAAAATGAGATGCGCTTTGGAGTCTGCCGCCGCCCGCCGGGAATCCGGCGTATCCAGGATTCTCGCCCAGCCACGGGTGCTGAAATCCGGAATCGCTTTCTCATAAAAGGAAAGCGTATTCACCCCGGTAGTCAGCAGGATATTTCCGGGAATTGCCGCAAGACAAGCCGCTGCCTGTTCCTTGCTTTCCACCCGGATGACCCGACTGTAATCGTAGGTCATCTTCTGCCGTCCCAGCCGGAAATACGGCAGTTCCAGTTCTGCGCAGACCTGCCGCACCGTTTCCGTAACCACCTGTGCAAAGGGATGGGACGCATCTATTACCGCATCCATCCCACGCAGTGCAAAGCGAAAGCCATCCGCATCCAGCCGTCCCACACGCACCGTGCAGTGCTGCCCTTCCAGAATCGTTTTCCCGTATTCCGTTGCTGCAAAGGCGGTGACGCAGTCCTGCTCCGGCAAGACGGCAATGAGATCGGTCGCCTCACTCGTCCCGGCAATTACCGCAAGCCGCAGCCCTTTCACGCCTGTGTCTCCGGGTGGATGCAGTAGCCACGGGGTGTAATCATTTTCCCGTTCTGCACGTATGTCTGGAAGTTGCCGATCAGCACCACACAGAACATATCCACCGGTTCTTCCGGCAGCTTTTTCAACGTGGTGATCCACGCCTTTTCCTCGGCACGTCCGGCATTCCGCACAATGCCCACCGGTGTGTCCGGCGAGCGGTGCTGTCCGATCAGCACCGCCGCCTGCGCCAGATACTCCGTCCGGGAACGGGACTTCGGATTGTACAGGCAGATCACGAAATCTGCCTCTGCCGCCAGGGACACACGCCGCCAGATCAGTTCCAGCGGCGTCATGCAGTCGCTGAGACTGATTACCGCAAATCGTGCATCAGCGGTGCGCCCAGGACTGCCGCCGCCGCACTTGCCGCCGTACGCCCGGCACGGCAATGATTTCCACATCCGCCTGCATCTCCGCCGCAATTTCCAGAAGTACGCCTGCCATGCCATAAATGCCGCTGTCACCGCTGGAGACAAGCGCACGGTTTTCCCGGTCAGCGCAGCCTCGACTGCCGCCCGGCAGCGGTCGGTCTCTTTCCGCATGGGCGTAGCATAATAGCGCAGTTCCGGGAACTGCTCCTCCAGCAGCCGAATATATGTGGTATATCCCACGACCAGATCTGCCTGTGTCACAGCGTCGATCGCCTGCTGTGTCATATACGGACGGTCTCCAGGTCCAAAGCCCACAACATAAATCAAAGGTTTCATGAAGTTTCCCCTTTCCATCGCAGTGCCGGCAGTTTCTTCCGGCAGGCGGCAAATGTCACGCCGCTGTATTTCACCTTTCCGGTCAGCACTTCGCCGCAGCCGGATGCCAGATACGCCGACGCCTCCGAAACAGACGGCAACCCCGTGACCTGCTGCACAAACGGCGATGCGGCAAAGGGATAATTGCATCCCAGAATCGCATCATCCAAGACGATTTCCAGCGGAATCCGGTATTTCTCACACAGTGCCAGAATCGCCGGCTCGTTTTGTTTCAGCGCAACTGTAGCAATCTTCGCCACAGACAGCCGGCTCAGCCGATGCTCTTCCAGAAACCGCAAAAAGCACTGTTCCAGATGCTCCGGCGCAATGTTCTTTTTGATCCCACACCCAGCACCAGACTTTTCGGCCGCAGATACAGCGTATGCTCTGCCCGGCAGTCCCGGAGCTGGTCGGAAATCACCACGGCACAGGACTGTACAGGATGGGTTTCCGGCACAATATTCTCCGAAAAGGCATCTAGTTCTACGGGCAGGTCTGTCAGAAGTGTAATCTTTTCCCCTGCCACCAGAGCGCCGCTGATGTGCTTCATCTCGTGCAAATTCTCGATTACAAGGTCATTTTGTTTGGCAAACAGATCGAACGCCGGAACGCCTTCCACATCCGTCGCCGTAGTGATGACAGCCTCACCGCCCAGATAGGCGGCAAAGCGCCGGGCAGCGGCATTGGCGCCGCCCAGATGTCCGGACAGCAGACTGATTACATATTTTCCCTGCTGGTCGAGAACCAGCACTGCCGGGTCGGATGCTTTCGACTGCACCAGCGGTGCGATCTTCCGCACGGCAATACCCGATGCCATAATGAATACCAGCAAGTCACAGGATACGAAATCACGCCGCACTGCCGCATCGAATGCAGCCTTGGGTTCTATTGTGCCGCCAAATGCCTCTTGCAGCCGCAGCGCCAACTGTTCTCCCTGGGGCGTCAGCCAGAAATATGCCGTTTTCATGCGTCTTTCCCCTGCCGGTACTCGTGGGTAAATGTTTTATCGTACAGCTTGGACAATGCGTAGCTGTCCCCCAGGAAATCGCCTATTGTCACCAGCGCCGTCTTGGTAATGCCGGCTGCCTGCACCTTTTCCGCAATATCTGCCAGTGTTCCGGTGACGATAGTCTCATCCGGCCAGCTTGCCTTATAGACCACAGCCACCGGCGTTGTCTCCGGATAAGCGGTTTTCAGCCGTTCTGCCAGCTCCGCAATCCGTCCCACAGAGAGAAAGATCACCATGGTTGCACGATGCTTTGCCAACTCTTCGATACGTTCCCGTTCCGGCACAGGCGTTCTGCCTTCCATCCGTGTCAGTATCACAGTCTGTGTCACTTCCGGCAGGGTGTATTCTTTCTGCATGGCAGCCGCAGCCGCCAGAAAAGAGCTGACGCCCGGTACGACTTCATGAGCGATTTCCAGCTTGTCCAGTGCATCCAGCTGTTCCCGTATCGCCCCGTAAATAGACGCATCTCCGGTATGGACACGCACTGTTGTGCCGCCTGCCTGCTCGGTCTCTTTCATGACCGCTAGCACCTCTTCCAGCGTCATCCCGGCGCTGTCGTACACCTTAGAGGACGGCTTTCGCCCAGCCAGAACCTCCGGATTCACCAGCGAACCGGCATAGATCAAGGTGTCCGCATGGTCGATGAGCCGTTTTCCTTTGAGCGTCAGCAGTTCCGGGTCTCCGCGCCTGCACCAACAAAATATACCATGTCATTCTCCTCTCTGCCGAATCAGCAGGGTCGTAAAATAGGAATACGGTTCTGCCTGGGGACTGCCACATATTCCGATGCCATGCCCACATCCCGGAGCATTGTGGTGTGTTCCAGAAGTCCCCGTTCTTCCAGAAGCGGCAGCAGCCAGGACAGCGCCCTTCCGGCTTTCATAATCACCAGATTGTCGAATTCGTCGAACGCCTGTTCCAGGACCTCCCGGGATGCCACACCGGGCAGGATTCCCAGCGTCTCCCCGTTTTCGCAAAGGCTCTGCTTTGCCTTGCTGCGCCGGCACAAAAGGACGGCACACCGGCGGCAACCCGGGTCTCGTATCCCTTTTCCTCCAAAAGCTGCCGCACATAGGATGCCGTGCTGTACACGGAGACATCCCCCAGCGTTACCATCGCCACCAGCTTTCCCTCGTCCAATGCCGCACAGACCGGCTGCAAAATGCCGGAGCGCAGGCGTTCCCGATAATCCGTATGTGCTTTCATGGGAAACAGCATTTCCAGGATCTGCGCACGGGACAAGTCTGCCGCCTGCGCCGCTATGGTGTATGCCGCAGATGCGCTGCCCTGTTTGGTGACCGGAGCGACCACCACATCTGCCTGTTCCAGCACCTGCTTGGCACGCAGCGTCATATCCAGCGGTCTCCTGCCCCGACGCTCACGGCGTAAAATATTCCTTTTCCCATCGCTTACTCCTTTGTCATACATGAAAATAACAGCACCGGATGATTGCTTTCCAGAATGTGATAATTCCCCACCGGTCTGCCGCAGCTGACTGCCAGCTGTATCACCTCAAACTGCGGCAGCTTTTGCAGCAGCGGAAACAGTTCCGCCTGGGTTTCCAGGGTCACTGCGCTTGCCACAAGACGCACCGGCTGTTTCAATTGGCACAGATGCTCTATCAGTTCCGGTGCTGCGCCGTCACTGCCGCCCAGAAAGACACAGTCCGGCACAGGCAGACTGCCGATCTGCTCTTCCGCTCTGCCGGGAATGATCTGCAAATTTTCCGTCTGAAAGAATGCTTTGTTCTTTTCCAGGATTTCCAGCGCCGCCGGCTTATATTCCACGGCATACACCGTCCCAAAGGGACACATCCGGGCGCATTCGATGGATACACTCCCCGTTCCGGCACCCAGATCCCAGACCACCGCATCCGGTTTCAGCCGCAGCTTGGACAGCACCACCGCCCGGACTTCCTCTTTGGTCATCGGCGAACGATTCCGCAGAAACGCACTGTCCGGGAGCAGTCCCAGGCGTGCCGTCGGTTTCGGGTGCGGATTGCGCACCGCCGCCACACAGAGTTTCGGATTCGGACGCTGTGCCGCCTGTTCCGGCGTGCCGTGCCAGAGCTGCTGGGTGGGATAGGTCAGATCGGCGCCGACAAAGATCTCCGTATCCGCCAGCCATATGCCAAAAGCGACTGGGCAATTTCCCGTGGCCCCTGCGTCCCGGAACAGAAGAAAAATGTCTCAGCGTGTTCCGACACGGCATAGGCAATCGTCCCCGGACTGCATTCCCGTCCGTGGATGCTGCGAATCTCTGCCTGCTCCATGGTCAGCCCGAACGCCGCACCCAGCAGCTGTAATGAACCAACGCCTGGAATCACCTGCATTTCCAGTTCCGGATATCGGTTTTGAATCGTGCGGCACAGACTGTACAGCAGCGGATCACCGGACACCACAATGCCGATGCGTTCGGTCTCCAGCAGTTCAGGGAGTTCCTGCAGCAGCCGGGAAATGTTTCCCATCGGTCTCGCCTTTTTGACTTCCAGCAGTGACAGAAACCGCTCCGATGCAATTACACAGTCCGCCGACTCCAGCGCTTTTTTTGCCGCCGGCAGCAGATAATCCGCTGTGCCGCTGCCGCCGCCTGCCAAGATCAGTTCATGCTGCACGCCAACCACTCCTTTCGTATTTGCGCCGCCCGGCTGCTCTCTGCCAGGATACGGTCGGAATCATCCAGAAGGATCAGTCCCACCTGCACCCTGCCATGTGTGCGCCGCATACAGTTTTCACAGACGCTTTCCGCCACGGACTGCCACACCTGTTCGCCGAATGGGAACTGCCGCAGCAGTTCTGTCATTTCCCGTGTGGTGTTGCACTGATACAGCTGCCGCACCTGCATCTGGTCTGCTCCGGCAAGCGCCGCATGGGTGCAAAGCACCTCACGCTGTCCGCCGGCGGTGTGGCTGTGCAGGTACATGATATCTGCCGCCGGTTTTACCAGCTTGCCCGGTCTGCCTGCCAGCAGCACGCCGGTAAAGCCATTTTCTCGGCACAGTCCAGCAGAAAGCCCAGATAATTGCTGCAAAGGACGATCGGTCCGGCATCCGGATACTGCCGCCTCAGCCAAGATTCTCCGGCGTATCCCGTCACAAAGGCACACACCTTTCCATACTCTGCCCGGCACATGGAAAGTTCCAGCGACAGCGACTCCCGGACAGCCTCTTCGCTCATAGGGCGCACAATGCCGGTTGTCCCCAGAATGGAGATACCGCCTTCGATGCCCAGCCGTCCGTTAAACGTTTTTTGTGCAATGCGTTCTCCGTCCGGTACGGAAACCGTCACCACCGCACCTTTTGCGCCGATCACAGAGCGCACCGCCTTTTCGATCATCTCTCTCGGCACAGGATTGATCGCCGATTCGCCCGGCGGAAGTTTCAGTCCTTTTCGGGTCACAACGCCCACGCCTTCTCCGGCACGGAACTGCACAGCGCCGTCCTCCGGCAGAATCTGCACAGCGGCATTTACCAGACAGCCGTTGGTCTCATCCGGGTCGTCGCCGCCGTCTTTTCTCACGCCGCAGGTGTACGCCGCACCGGGCTGTATCGCCAGACGCAGTTTTTTTCCGGCAGGCACTACCAGTTCCACCCACTCCGGGCAGCTGCCCGTGGTCTGCCACAGCACAGATGCCAGGCTTGCGCCGGCGGCACAGGCACCCGTGGTATATCCTTCCCGCAACCGTTTCATTCCGGTTTTCCCCATTGTTCCAGGATGGCGTAGATTTGCCTCCATGTCCAGGTTTTTTC
>ENA-OQEX01000308-OQEX01000308.1-human-gut-metagenome-genome-assembly--contig:-NODE-308-length-27656-cov-4.069599_pt1 | contig 27656 bp, 25 predicted proteins | sample MGYA00242802_ERZ504649 | MGnify/ENA primary metagenome ERZ504649 (study PRJEB26092, sample SAMD00036194) | human gut metagenome | host: Homo sapiens | study: EMG produced TPA metagenomics assembly of...
ACCTCTTCCCATTCCGAACAGAGAAGTTAAGCCTTGTCACGCCGATGGTACTGCGTCACAGTGGAGATAGGTAGCTGCCGTTTTTGATTGAAGCCTCCGGACTTGAAGAAGTTCCGGAGGCTTTTTTGCATCCACGTGTGAATTTACATCCACGTGTGGCTGGCTCCGTTTCCCCGGGCCTGCCCGGCTGGCTCCGCCATGCTCCTTCTCCGGCGGGAAGCAACCCCGGAAGTTTTGCCCTGTAGCGGGCAATGTTCATGTCTATGTCATAAAGTGAGTTTAATTTGTGTCAATTCAATTGGGCCTCTATATCTAAAGTGATCTATAACTTTGGAGATACACTTCTATAGAGATACTTGTAGATGTATATCTTCCTATAAACTGTTACTCTAAAAATAGAATAAATAAAAAATCGTAGTTTATATTATGAAAAAACTTTCATTTTTATTTTGTGTTTAGAAAATAATCTCTACCTTTGCAACGTTTTAGATAAAATAAGAGATAAACAATGAACCAAGGATTTATACATATTTTGCTATGCGGCATTATTATTCTACTGGCAAAGTCAGCAGGAAGTGAGTGTTGTGCATAAAAGTATGTGTGAATAATGATATACGAAAGCCTTTCTCACTTCCTTGTGTGAAAGGTTTTTTTTATGAATGTAATAATGTATAAAATTGAAATTTATGAGTGACAGATTATTTATTTTTGATACCACTCTTCGTGATGGCGAACAGGTTCCGGGATGTCAGTTGAATACAGTGGAAAAGATTCAGGTGGCTAAGCAGTTGGAGGCTTTGGGAGTGGATGTGATTGAGGCAGGATTTCCTATTTCAAGTCCGGGGGACTTCAATTCAGTAATTGAAATTTCTAAGGCTGTTACTTGGCCAACCATTTGCGCGCTGACTCGTGCAGTTGAAAAAGATATCGATGTAGCTGCTGACGCATTGAAGTTTGCCAACACAAACGTATTCATACTGGCATTGGAACTTCAGATTCTCATATCAAATATAAATTCAATTCTACTCGTGAAGAAATTATTGAACGTGCGGTGGCTGCTGTGAAATATGCACGTCGCTATGTAGATGATGTGGAATTTTATGCGGAAGACGCAGGACGTACGGATAATGAATATTTGGCTCGTGTGGTAGAAGCTGTTATTAAAGCGGGAGCGACAGTAGTGAATATACCTGATACTACAGGTTATTGCTTGCCTGAAGAGTATGGGGCGAAAATTAAATATTTGGTAGATCATGTAGATGGTATTGATAAGGCTATTATTTCTACTCATTGTCATAATGATTTGGGTATGGCTACTGCTAATACGATTAGTGGTGTGTTAAATGGAGCACGTCAGGTAGAAGTGACTATCAATGGTATTGGAGAACGTGCTGGTAATACTTCCTTGGAAGAGGTGGCAATGATTGTCAAATGCCATAATGATATTAATATTCAGACAAATATCAATACTCAGAAGATTTATCCGACTAGCCGTATGGTGTCAAGTTTGATGAATATGCCGGTTCAGCCGAACAAGGCAATTGTGGGACGCAATGCTTTTGCACATTCATCCGGTATCCATCAAGATGGTGTTTTGAAGAACGTACAAACATACGAAATTATTGACCCGAAGGATGTGGGCATTGATGATAATGCTATTGTTTTGACTGCTCGTAGCGGACGTGCTGCGTTAAAACATCGTCTTCATGTTTTGGGAGTCGAACTGGAGCAGGACAAATTGGATAAGGTATATGAGGATTTCTTAAAACTGGCTGATAAGAAGAAAGATATCACAGATGATGATATTCTGGTATTGGCAGGTGCCGATAGAAGTGTTAATAACCATATTAAACTGGATTACTTGCAGGTAACAAGCGGAGTGGGAGTTCGTTCGGTGGCAAGTTTAGGGCTGAATATTGCAGGAGAGCACTTTGAAGCTGCTGCCAGTGGAAATGGACCGGTAGATGCTGCTATCAAGGCTTTGAAAAAAATTATTGACCGCCACATGGTGTTGAAGGAATTTACGATCCAGGCTATCAGTAAAGGTAGTGATGATATGGGTAAAGTACACATGCAGGTGGAATATGACGGACAGATGTACTATGGTTTCGGAGCGAATACAGATATTATCGCTGCATCAGTAGAAGCATATATTGATTGTATCAACAAGTTTAAAAGATAATAATACGTAAAATGGCTAACACATTATTTGATAAGATTTGGGATGCCCATGTGGTACAAAAGGTTGAGGACGGACCTACTCAGCTTTATATAGACAGGCTTTATTGTCATGAAGTAACTAGTCCGCAGGCTTTTGCGGGACTGCGCGCACGCGGGGTGAAAGTCTTTCGTCCGGATCATGTATATTGTATGCCGGATCACAATACTCCGACACATGACCAGGACAAACCGATTGAGGATCCGGTTTCTAAAACGCAGGTGGATACTTTGGCAAAGAATGCCAAAGATTTCGGTTTGGCTCATTTCGGTATGATGGATAAAAGAAATGGTATTATTCATGTAGTAGGTCCGGAAAGAGGCTGACTTTGCCGGGGATGACAATTGTTTGTGGTGACTCGCATACTTCTACCCATGGTGCGATGGGAGCTGTTGCTTTCGGTATTGGAACCAGTGAAGTAGAAATGGTGTTGGCTTCACAATGTATCTTACAATCTCGTCCGAAAACCATGCGTATCACTATTGATGGCGAACTGGGTAAAGGAGTGACGGCAAAAGACATGGCTCTTTATATGATGTCTAAGATGACAACCAGTGGTGCTACTGGATACTTCGTGGAATATGCCGGTTCAGCTGTCCGTAACTTGAGTATGGAAGGGCGTCTGACTTTATGTAATCTGAGTATTGAAATGGGGGCACGTGGTGGCATGGTTGCTCCTGATGAAGTGACTTTTGAATATATAAAAGGCAGGGAACATGCTCCGAAGGGTGCGGATTGGGATAAAGCGGTGTCTCATTGGAAAACATTAAAGAGTGATGATGATGCTGTATTTGATAAAGAGGTTCGTTTTGATGCAGCAGATATTCAGCCGATGATTACATACGGAACGAATCCAGGAATGGGTATGGGAATCACTGAACATATTCCGGTAGATGATAAAAGTGCTTCTTTTAAAAAGTCTTTGGACTATATGGCTTTCAGCCGGGAGAATACTTGCTAGGTAAGAAAATTGATTATGTATTTTTGGGTGCTTGCACTAACGGACGAATTGAGGATTTCCGTGCCTTTACCTCTTTAGTGAGAGGGAAAAAGAAAGCAGATCATGTGATTGCATGGCTGGTTCCAGGATCATGGATGGTAGATGCACAGATTCGTGAAGAAGGTTTGGACAAAATCTTGGAGGAAGCAGGATTTTCTATCCGTCAACCGGGATGTTCTGCTTGTCTGGCTATGAATGATGATAAGATTCCGGCCGGAAATATTCGGTATCTACTAGTAACCGTAATTTTGAAGGACGCCAGGGACCAGGTGCTCGCACGTTGCTTGCCAGTCCGCTGGTAGCTGCTGCTGCGGCAGTGACCGGTGTAATAACAGATCCTAGAGAACTAATTTAAAAATGCGAAGACAATGAAACAGAAATTCAATATCATAACAAGCACTTGCGTACCCCTTCCTTTAGAGAATGTGGACACAGACCAAATTATTCCGGCTCGTTTCTTAAAGGCGACAACTCGTGAAGAGAAATTCTTTGGTGATAATCTGTTCCGTGACTGGCGTTACAATCCAGATGGTTCTCTTAACAAGGATTTTGTATTGAATAATCCTACTTACGGTGGACAAATCCTTGTGGCGGGAAAGAATTTCGGTTCTGGTTCCAGCCGTGAACATGCTGCATGGGCTATCGCCGGATATGGTTTCCGGGTAGTTGTGTCCAGCTTCTTTGCTGATATTCATAAGAATAATGAATTAAATAATTTTGTACTTCCGGTGGTGGTGAGTGAAGGATTCTTGAAGGAACTTTTTGATTCAATTCATGCAGATCCAAAAATAGAGGTGGAAGTAAATTTGCCTGAACAGACTATAACCAACAAGGCTACAGGTAAAAGCGAACATTTTGAAATCAATGCATATAAGAAACATTGTTTGATGAACGGGTTGGATGATATCGACTTTTTGCTGACCAACAAAGACAAGATAGAAGCATGGGAAAAAGCGTCAAAATAGAAATCATGGACACAACACTCCGCGATGGTGAACAAACCAGCGGAGTATCTTTTGTACCCCATGAAAAATTGATGATTGCTCGATTGCTATTGGAAGATTTAAAGGTAGACAGGGTAGAGGTTGCCTCGGCCCGTGTATCGGATGGCGAATTTGAAGCCGTTAAAATGATATGTGACTGGCTGCTCGCCGGAATTGCTTCACAAAGTGGAGGTGCTCGGATTTGTGGATGGTCGTACTTCTGTAGACTGGATACAACGTACAGGATGCAGGGTAATAACTTATTGTGTAAAGGTTCGTTGAAACATTGTACACAGCAGTTGAAGAAAATGCCTGAAGAACATATTGAAGATATTGTGAATGTGGTGCGTTATGCTGATGAACTGGATATTGCCGTTAATGTATATCTGGAAGATTGGAGTAACGGTATGAAAGACTCTTCTGACTATGTATTCCAGTTGATGGACGGATTGAAGGATACTAGCATCAAGCGATATATGTTACCCGATACATTAGGTATCTTGAATCCTTTGCAAGTGATAGAATTTATGCGGAAGATGAAAAAACGTTATCCTCATACCCATTTTGATTTCCATGCGCATAATGATTATGACTTGGCTGTGAGCAATGTACTTGCTGCTGTGCTGAGTGGGGTTAAAGGGCTTCATACTACTATCAATGGATTAGGGGAACGTGCAGGAAATGCACCACTTGCCAGTGTTCAAGCTATTCTGAAGGATCATTTTAATGCTTTGACCAATATTGACGAAAGCCGTCTGAATGATGTGAGCCGAGTGGTGGAATCTTATTCAGGTATTGTTATTCCTGCCAACAAGCCGATTGTGGGTGAGAATGTGTTTACGCAAGTGGCCGGCGTTCATGCCGACGGTGATAACAAGAATAATCTTTATTGCAATGATTTGCTGCCGGAACGATTCGGGCGTAAACGTGAGTATGCGTTGGGCAAGACTAGTGGCAAAGCCAATATTCGTAAAAATCTGGAGGATTTGGGTCTTGATTTAGATGAAGAATCCATGCGTAAGGTAACGGAACGTATTATCGAATTGGGTGACAAGAAGGAACTGGTTACTCAGGAGGATTTGCCTTATATTGTTTCCGATGTGCTGAAGCATGGGGTGGTAAGCGAAAGTGTAAAATTGAAAAGTTATATTGTGACACTGGCGCATGGACTGAAGCCGATGGCTACTGTGAAAATAGAGATTAATGGAAAAGAGTTTGAGGAGAATTCCAGCGGCGACGGTCAGTATGATGCTTTTGTGCGTGCATTGCGTAAAATTTATAAAGTGACACTGGGGCGTAAATTCCCTATGTTGACCAACTATGCGGTAAGTATTCCTCCTGGGGGCCGTACAGATGCATTTGTACAAACAGTAATAACTTGGAGTTTTGAAGAAAAAGTATTTCGTACTCGTGGGCTGGATGCTGACCAGACGGAGGCTGCTATTAAGGCTACCATGAAAATGCTGAATATAATAGAAAATGAATATGAATAATAATGGTTAGTGATTAATGGTTAGTGGTTAATGAACAGTGTTGTCAGATTTCATTAACCGCCAACTATTAATCACTGACCGCTAACCATTAATCACTAAAAAAATGGATTTTAAAATTGCAGTTTTAGCCGGTGACGGTATCGGACCGGAGATTTCAGTGCAAGGCGTTGATGTGATGAATGCTGTTTGCGAGAAATTTGGTCATAAAGTAAGTTATGAATATGCGATCTGTGGTGCGGATGCGATCGATAAAGTAGGTGATCCGTTTCCTGAAATGACTTTTCAGGCTTGTAAGAATGCGGATGCAGTGTTGTTTTCTGCTGTAGGTGATCCTAAATTTGATAATGATCCCACAGCAAAAGTTCGTCCGGAACAAGGTTTGCTTGCTATGCGTAAAAAATTGGGTTTGTTTGCTAATATTCGTCCTGTGCAGACTTTTAAATGTCTGGTTCATAAATCTCCGTTACGGCTGAACTGGTGGAAAATGCAGATTTTATCTGTATCCGTGAATTGACCGGAGGTATGTATTTCGGAGAAAAATATCAGGATAATGATAAGGCATACGATACCAATATGTACACTCGTCCGGAGATTGAGCGTATCTTAAAAGTGGCTTTTGAATATGCTATGAAGCGCCGTAAGCATCTTACTGTAGTTGATAAAGCCAATGTGTTGGCATCTTCACGTCTGTGGAGACAGATTGCACAAGAGATGGCTCCTCAGTATCCGGAAGTGACTACAGACTATATGTTTGTGGATAATGCTGCCATGAAGATGCTTCAGGATCCTTGTTTCTTTGATGTGATGGTGACTGAGAATACATTTGGTGATATTCTGACAGATGAAGGCTCTGTTATCAGCGGCTCTATGGGATTGCTTCCTTCTGCTTCTACGGGTGAAAGCACTCCGGTATTCGAACCTATTCACGGTTCATGGCCACAGGCTAAAGGATTGAATATAGCCAATCCATTGGCTCAAATCCTATCGGTAGCCATGCTGTTTGAGTATTTTGACCTTAAGGAGGAAGGCGCCTTGATTCGTAAGGCTGTAGATGCTTCTTTGGATGAAAATGTGCGTACTCCGGAAATTCAGGTTGAAGGTGGGGCCAAGTATGGTACCAGGGAAGTGGGTGCTTGGATTGTGGATTATATCAAGAAAGCATAGAAATTTATAGGTCTTTTACGGGGAATCAGAAGTGAATGGCATTTTACTTCTGATTCTTTATTTTTATTGGATAAGAAAAAGTATATTTGATGCTGCAAATAAAACAAAGATAATAATTGAAAGACATTTAAATGAAGAATTTAGTTTATGCTTTGGTAGGAGCTGGTTTTATGATTGCCTGCCAGCCTTCGAGCCGACCGGAAATCAGCGGTACGCTGACTGGTATCGAGAGTGATACATTATTGGTACAATCTTTTCCTGTAAATGATCGTGATAGTCGTAGGACAGATACGGTTGCCATGCAAAATGGAAGTTTTGCCTTTAATTTAGGTAATAGTGTATTGAAACAGGTTTATATTTATGGTAAACCGTCAGTGAAACCCAATGAGGATGGCAGTATACCTGCCATATTGATGAAAGCTGTAAGTTTTTTGCTGTTGCCTGGCCAGCCTATAAAAATTTCAGGTTCATTGGATGAATATAAATTGGAGGGAGGTTCCTTTTATGACGATTATAATGAAGTGGTGGAGGACTGTAAAACATATAGTCATAAAATAGATTCATTGAACGTAGTCTGTATGGATATGGAGAAAAAAGGAATACCCGGAGATTCTATCCGTAAAGTTTATGCTCCAGCAAAAGAATGGTATGGAAATATTTTAAAAATAAAAAGTGACTATGTTAGGCAGAATCCGGATAAAGATGTATCAGTATATGTAATGTCACAGTTGTCAAGGGATCAGTTGGGGGATGCTTTTAATGTTTTGACTGATCGGGTAAAGGAAGGAATGATGGCTCCTTTATATCAGAGAATGAGAGAAGGATATGAGAAAGAACTGGCTCGCGATAAAGCAAAAGAAGCAATGAAACCAGGTAATCTCGCTCCAGAATTTACTTTGAAGGATTTGGATGGAAAGAATTTTGACTTATCTTCTCTGAGAGGTAAATATGTAGTGCTTGATTTCTGGGGAAGCTGGTGTGGATGGTGCATAAAAGGAATTCCCGAAATGAAAAAGGCATATGAAAAATACAAGGGAAAAATAGAATTTGTAGGGATTGACTGCAATGATACAGAGGATAAATGGAAAAAAGCAGTAGCTGAGCATCAATTGCCGTGGATTAATGTACGCAATATAGGTGAACCGGATGTGGCGGTGATGTATGGAGTAAGTGGTTATCCCACTAAATATGTGATTGATCCTGAAGGGAAAATTGCTAAACAGGTAGTTGGCGAGGACCCCGAATTTTATATGTATCTGGACGCATTGATGAAATGATGAAAGGTTTCGGATAATTATGAATAACAGAGGTGTGCCATTATTTGAACACATCTCTGTTGTTTAATTTAGAATTTTTTTACGCGTATATGACAGTAAGGTTCTCCTCCCATTTTATCATAATAGTGCTGATGATAGCCTTCTGCTTCCCAAAATTTCTCGGCAGGGCGTAATCTGGTATTGACTCTATGACCTTTCGAGCGAAGCAGTTCGATGACCTCTTCAGCTTCGGATTTTTGTTTTTCATCCATGTAGAAAATCATACTCCGATATTGCGGCCCGAGGTCGGGACCTATCCCATCGGTTTGTGAGGGATCATGTATTTCAAAAAAAAGTTTGCACAAATCCACATAAGAAACCATGTCGGCGTCATAATCTACAAAAATAGCTTCTACATGGTGTGTCATGTGGGCTTTTACCTGAGTATATGCGGGGTTGGCTTCCGGACCACCTGTATAACCGACTGTAGTGTTTAGTACACCCGGAATACGTTCAAACTGATGTTGTACGCCCCAGAAGCATCCGGCGGCGAATATCGCTTTTTCTACTTTCATGTTCTTTATTCTTTTAAAATTGTATGCCAAATATACGGAATACCCTTTAAAACGAGAAACCTACCTTATGCTTTTTTTAATTAAACTAAAGGAATATCGTTAAAGATTCCTCTACCTTTGCAACCGGAATTAATTAATATAGAAAATCGGATGAAACAGATCGTATGTTATCTTATGTTGCTATGTGCATGTATGCAGTTGCAGGCGCAAACTTACGATGAACTGATAACCAGTGCGTTGGATGCGGCAAAAAAGACAGTTTGACAAAATCAGAAATTTTGTTCAGACAGGCATTGAAGATGGATCCTGCCAATATGCGTAATGCTTTATTGTTTACTAATCTAGGAACGGTCCAGCGGAGATTGGGGAAAATAGATGATGCTATTGACTCGTACACGTTATCCTTGAATATTACTCCATATTCTGTTGTTACATTGCTCAATCGTGCTTCACTCTATTTGGAGAAAAATTTGTTTGACAGGGCTTATGTGGATTATTGTAATGTGATCGATATAGACAAGAAAAATAAGGAAGCATTACTTTTCCGGGCTTATATTTATATGCAACGTAGGGATTATAAAGGAGCGAGAATAGATTATAACACTTTATTACAGGAGGAACCGGGAAATAATACTGCACGTTTGGGCAGGGCACTTTTAAATCAGAAGGAGTTGAAGTATCGTGAATCTTTAGAAGATTTCAACAGATTGGTTTCCGATAATCCCAGAGATGTCTCTTATTTGAAAGCTCGTGCTACATTGGCTGTAGAAATGAATACGCCTGATCTGGCTTTATTGGATTTGGAGGAGGCCGCCAAACTGGCACCGGACGATGCGGAAATTTATGTGATGTGTGGTGAGATTTATTTAAGTCAGAAAAAGAAAAGAGAAGCGTATGTTGCTTTTGAAAAAGCAATAGAGTTGGGAGTGCCCCGACCGGAGTTGCAGGATAAGCTGAAAGCGAGTAAGTAAAAATGCGAACAGGATTATTGTCAGACAATCATCGTGCTTTTACAATAGGAACAGAATTTATCTGTTCCTATTGTTGGTATATGAGGGCAATAGCTTTTAAAAAAGGTATTTTCATTCCTGCAATACCTTTTTTATCAACTCTATAAAATCTTTTCCGTATTTTTCTTTCTTATATTCGCCGATACCATTGATGTTGCCGAATGCTTCTATAGTTGTAGGTTGTTGGGTGGCGATCAGGTGCAAAGTCTTGTCGGATAGAACAATATAGGCAGGTATAGCTTGCTGGTCTGCCAGTTTTTTACGCAGTACACGTAACTCCTCGAACAAGTCCTTGTTTTCATTACCAAAAGTAACCGGAGTGGGAAAGAGTACCTCTTCCTTGGCTTTCTTTTTACGTTTTTCCTTAGCAGGTATGAATTCTTCCCGTTTGATGACTACCAGCATGGCGGGTTCTTTGCCGAACAATACTTTTTGCCCGCTTTCAGTTATTTTGAGGTGATTGTTTTCATTATAGCTATTTCGAAATAGCCTAGATTCAGCATTTGCAGTAGATAATCTTGCCAGTCGCGTGCAGGAATATCTCTTCCTGCAGCATATGTTTTCAGTTTGTCATAACCTTTGTCAATCAGTTCTTGGTTCGCTGACCCTTTCAATATGTCTATTAACATGTGGGTGCCTATTTGTTGGTTAGTTCGGGCTATTGCACTTAAAGCTTTTTGTACAATGATTGTTCCGTCAAAGCGCTCGGGGGGATTACGGCACACATCACAGTTGCCGCAATCATGGTCCATTGTCTCACCAAAATAGTTCAGCAGAATACGCCTCCGACAGATATCCGATTCAGCATATTGTTGCATTCGGTGTAATTTCTCTAAGTTAATTTCCTGCTGGCTGCTTTCTGTAGCGAATTTGGAAAGCATAACCAAGTCTCCCAGTGAATAGAACAGCAAAGTATCACTTTCCATACCATCACGTCCGGCACGTCCTATTTCTTGATAGAAACTTTCTATGCTTTTAGGAAGGTTATAATGAATAACCCAGCGTACATTGGATTTATCAATTCCCATCCCGAAAGCAATAGTGGCACACACTACCTGTACACGATCGTTTATGAAATCATTTTGTGCTTTATCACGCATATCACTGCTTAATCCTGCATGATAAACGGTTGCACGGATACCTTGTTTCATCAGCATTGCGGCCACATTTTCTGTTTTGCTGCGGCTCATGCAATAAATGATACCACATTCATTTTTGTGTTTTTCTATAAATTCAAGGATAGTCCGTGCCTTATCCTTTTGTTGGTAGCCTCTTTTTACTTCCAAACTCAGATTGGGACGATCAAAGGAAGATATGAATATTTTAGGATCTTTCAAGGCCAATTGTTGTGCAATGTCTTTTCGGGTTATTTTGTCAGCTGTAGCAGTTAATGCTACAATCGGTACTTTGGGAAACTGATTACGTAGTACCTTTAATTGGGTATATTCAGGCCGGAAATCATGTCCCCATTGTGAGATGCAATGAGCTTCATCAATGGCAAATAAAGATATTTGGATATCTTTCAACAGGAAATTTGTTTCTATAAGTAATCGTTCAGGTGAAATATAAAGCAATTTGATTTTTCCTTGAAGACATTCGCGACGTAGGTTTATATTTTCTGTTTCATTATTGCTGCTGTTCAGTGCCCGTGCTGCAATTCCGTTTGCTTGTAAACTTTCCACCTGGTCTTTCATTAAAGAAATAAGAGGTGAAACGACAATGGCCGTACCTTCCATCAGTAAAGCCGGTAATTGATAACAGATGGATTTCCCTCCTCCTGTAGGCATTAATACCAAAGTATCCTTTTGAGCTAATATATTTTGAATAATATCTTGCTGTAAAGGACGGAAACTATCGTATCCGAAGTAATTTTTTAGAGTTTGGAACATATCTGTTTATTATTTTAAAACGTAATCGGCTACAAAGGTAGTAAAATCTTTAGATTTGGTCGGGATCTCTGCCTGATAATAATAAATAAGATATACTTTTATTCGTAACTCATTTGGTTGGAAATTACTACTTGAAAGAGAAGCCGGTTATTGTAGATCGGACAAATAAACTTTTTTGCCACTTAAAAAACAAAGTGTTGTGATTATTTAAGAAATAAATTAGGCAAAGTTGCATATGAAAAAAAACTTTTCCCACATTTGTCCAAAATTAGATGTTTGCATTTATATAACTAACCAAACAACGAAAAATTAAAAGAAAAATTAACTGATGAGCGACGTGGAAAAAAAATCAGAAACCCAGGAAGCGGCTCCTAAGAAAAAGCCGTATAACCTGAGAGAAAAGAAAGAGAAAAAGGCTGCTTACAGATCTCTGATTAGAGCAGAACTTGCCGATGAATTGTATGATAAGATTTTGAACATTGTAGTTGTTCAGAAAAAGTACAAAGATCCTAATTATTCAGCAAAAGACTTGGCGAAAGAATTAAAGACAAATACTCGTTATTTGTCAGCTGTAGTGAATTCCCGCTTCGGAATGAATTATTCTTGTTTGCTGAATGAATATCGTATTAAAGATGCTTTGCATCTTTTAGTTGATAAACGCTATATGGATAAGAATGTGGAAGAGATTAGTGCAATGGTAGGTTTTGCTAATCGCCAATCTTTTTATGCTGCATTTTATAAGAATGTGGGTGAGACTCCTAATGGCTATCGTAAGAGAAATCAAGAAAAGAAGTAAGAGCATAATTTGCTACATTATAATTTAGAAAAAGGAAAACAATTGTTTTCCTTTTTTTATTTCGGCTCATGAATTATGTATCTATGAAAAAAAGTTGATTGTAGAAATGAAACAGGCTGGTTGCAATGAAGTAGACAAGAGCATGAATAAAATGGAGGAATTTAATTACACGGTTGAACAATTTGCCGACTTACAGTTACTTCGATATAAAGTGTATGGATTTGAAGAACTGAGTTTGAAACAAAAAGAGTTGATTTACTATTTGTCACAAGCTGCTTTGCAAGGTCGTGATATTTTGTTTGATCAGAATGGCAAATACAATTTGCTTATTCGTAAAATGTTGGAAACCGTATATACAGAGTATCAGGGAGATCGTACAGATGTGAATTTCGTCAATTTGGAAACTTATCTGAAACGTATATGGTTTTCTAACGGAATTCATCATCATTATGCTTCGGATAAGTTCGTACCAGGTTTCACTCCGGAATTTCTTAGAGACGCATTGAATAGTGTGGATGCATTGAAGTTGCCTTTGGGTAAAGGGGAAACAGTGGAAGAACTTTGTGAAGAAGTCTTTCCGGTGATTTTTGATCCTGAAATGATGCCTAAACGTGTGAATCAGGCAGACGGGGAAGATTTGGTCCTGACTTCGGCTGCAAATTATTACGAAGGGGTAACCCAGAAAGAAGCGGAAGATTTTTATCATAATTTGAAGAATCCGGATGATATGATGCCGGTAATGTTTGGTATGAACAGCCGTTTAGTGAAAGAGGACGGAAAAGTACAAGAAAAGGTCTGGAGATCTGGCGGATTGTATGGGCAAGCCATTGATAAGATCATTTATTGGTTGGATAAGGCTCTTGGTGTGGCAGAAGATGCACAACAAAAAATAGTTATCGAAAAATTAATTCGATTTTATAAGAACGGGGACTTGAAGGATTTTGATGAATATTCTATTGCGTGGGTGAAGGATTTGGATTCACGCGTGGATTTTGTTAACGGCTTTATTGAAAGTTATGGAGATCCGTTAGGATTGAAAGCTAGTTGGGAGTCCATTGTGAATTTTAAAGATCTGGAAGCAACCAAGCGCACGGAAATCATCAGCGCTAATGCCCAATGGTTTGAAGATCACTCACCTGTAGATCATCGGTTTAAAAAAAAGGAAGTGAAAGGTGTGTCGGCCAAGGTGATTACAGCCGCTATGCTGGGGGGGGATTTGTATCCTGCTACGGCGATTGGGATTAATCTCCCTAATTCCAACTGGATTCGTAGTGTGCATGGTTCTAAGTCTGTAACCATCGGAAATCTGACAGATGCCTATAATAAAGCGGCTCATGGTAATGGATTTGCAGATGAATTTGTTTGCGGTGCCGAAGAGAAAGAATGGATAAAGAAATATGCAGATCTTACAGGGGATTTACATACTGATTTGCATGAATGTTTGGGACACGGTTCTGGGCAGTTGTTACCGGGAGTAGATCAGGATGCTTTGAAAGCGTATGGATCTACGATAGAAGAGGCACGTGCCGATTTATTCGGTTTGTACTATCTGCCGGATGACAAAATGATAGAATTGGGCTTACACCGGATGGAGATGCCTTTAAAGCAGAATATTATACTTATATGATGAATGGTCTGATGACCCAGTTAGTCCGCATCGAGTTAGGTAATATGGTAGAGGAAGCACACATGCGTAACCGCCAGCTCATTGCGCGGTGGACATTTGAGAAAGGTGCTGCAGATAAGGTGGTTGAAATGGTTAAGAAGGATGGAAAAACGTATGTGAAGATAAACGATTATCAAAAATTGCGCACTCTGTTCGGACAGTTGCTGGCTGAGATACAACGCATTAAAAGTGAAGGCGATTTTGAGGCTGCCCGTAAATTGGTCGAAAAGTATGCGGTGAAAATAGATCCGGTTTTGCACGCCGAGATATTGGCACGTTATGAAAAACTTCATTTGGCTCCTTACAAAGGTTTTGTAAATCCTGTATATGAGGCTGTGACAGATAAAGATGGAAATATTATAGATGTAAAAGTATCTTATAATGAAGGTTACGCGGAGCAGATGTTACGTTATAGCAAAGAATTTGCGAATCTTCCTTATAGAAATGAATAAGAAAAAATATGGATGTACATGAAACAATAAAGGACATAAAGGGGCAATTCCGTTTGTTTATGAATGGGGTGGCTTCCCAAAGTATGCGCGAGAAGGGATTAGACTATAAACTGAATTTTGGCATCGAACTTCCGCGTTTGAAAGAAATAGCTGCTCGTTATGAAAAAAATCATGAAGTGGCGCAGGCTTTATGGAAAGAAAATATCCGTGAATGTAAAATTCTGGCGGGGATGTTACAGCCGGTAGAAACATTTTATCCGGAAATAGCTGATATATGGGTAGAAGATATGCGCTATCCGGAAATAGCGGAACTGACTTGCATGAGTTTGTTCCAATATTTGCCTTATGCTTCGGAGAAGGCTTTCGAATGGATGGCCGATGATCGTGAATATTTTCAGTTATGCGGCTTTATGCTGATGGCAAGACTATTGATGAAGGGTAATCAGCTGACTGAGCGTTCGGAAGCTGAATTTTTGGATCAGGCAATGGCCACTTTACAAAGCGAGGGAGTGTTGCCCCGCAAAGCAGCTGCTACTGCTTTGAAGAAGTTTGCCGTTCAAAGCAAAGAAAATGGCAAAAAGGTGAACCGATTGTTGGCTCCATTAGCCAAATCAGATAAGGTAGAAATAGCTTCTTTGGCTGGAGAAATAAAATTAGAAACAGAATATTGGCATTAAACTTTCATGTTATCATAAAAAGGCTTAACTTTGACGGCGGAACTGAAATCTGTGATGGAAGAGAATGTGAAAGATAAGGTAAAGCAGATCTTGACAGAATATCTGCAGGTTAACGGGCATCGGAAGACACCTGAACGATATGCTATACTCGATACTATCTATTCCATTAAAGGTCATTTTGACATTGATACGCTTTATAATTATATGGCAAATGAAGGGAAATTCCGGGTAAGCCGGGCTACTCTTTATAATACCATCATTCTTTTTATCGATGCAAAATTGGTTATTAAACATCAGTTCGGCAATTCTTCCCAGTACGAGCGTGCGTACAACAATGAAACCCATCATCACATGATATGTACGGAATGTGGCAAAGTGACCGAATTTCAGGATGAGAATCTGAAACAAGCCATTGCCAATACGAAGCTGAAGAAATTTCATGCCTCGCACTATTCCTTATATATCTATGGTGTATGCAGCAAGTGTACTTGGGCCAAGCGTAGGAAGAAAAAAGATAAGTAACATAAAACGAAGAAACATGAAAGTAGATGTCTTGTTAGGTTTGCAATGGGGTGATGAAGGCAAAGGAAAGGTTGTCGATGTTCTGACTCCCCGTTATGATGTAGTAGCTCGTTTCCAGGGAGGTCCGAATGCAGGCCATACACTGGAATTCGAAGGCCAGAAATATGTGCTCCGTTCCATTCCTTCCGGAATATTTCAAGGAAATAAAGTAAACATTATTGGTAATGGTGTGGTACTGGATCCGGCTTTATTCAAGGCTGAGGCTGAAGCTTTGGAAGCTAGCGGACACCCCCTGAAAGAACGTTTGCACATTTCAAAGAAAGCTCATTTGATTTTGCCTACTCACCGCATTCTGGATGCAGCCTATGAAGCTGCTAAAGGAGATGCCAAAGTGGGAACTACCGGAAAAGGTATAGGCCCTACTTATACTGATAAAGTGAGTCGTAACGGCGTACGTGTAGGTGATATCCTTCATAATTTTGAAGAAGTGTATGGAGAAGCAAAGGCACGCCACGAACAGATCTTGAAAAGTCTGAACTATGAATATAATATAACCGAGCTGGAAAAACAATGGTTGGAGGGTATTGAATACCTGAAACAGTTCCATTTGGTGGACAGTGAACATGAAATCAACAATCTTCTGAAGTCGGGTAAGAGTGTGCTTTGTGAAGGTGCGCAGGGAACGATGCTTGATGTTGATTTCGGTTCTTATCCTTTTGTCACTTCTTCAAATACCATTTGTGCCGGTGCTTGTACCGGTTTAGGTATCGGTCCTAATAAAATTGGTAATGTATACGGTATCATGAAAGCGTATTGTACCCGTGTGGGATCAGGTCCTTTTCCTACCGAGCTGTTTGACGAAACTGGTAAGAAAATCCGTGATTTAGGTCATGAATATGGTGCGGTGACAGGTCGTGAACGTCGTTGTGGCTGGATTGATCTTGTGGCTTTGAAGTATTCTATCATGGTAAACGGGGTGACCCAGTTAATTATGATGAAGAGCGATGTGTTGGATGATTTCGAAACTATCAAAGCATGTGTGGCTTATAAAGTAAATGGTGAGGAAATTGATTACTTTCCTTATGATATTAGCGAGGGGTTGGAACCTGTATATGCGGAGCTTCCCGGATGGAAGACTGATATGACCAAGATGACCAGTGAGGATGAATTCCCGGAAGAATTCAATGCGTATGTCACTTTCTTGGAAGAACAGCTGGAAACCCCGATCAAGATTGTTTCGGTAGGTCCTGATCGTGGTCAGACTATTGAACGTTATACGGAAGAATAATAGGGAAGAATCTTATAAGATAAAAAAGAGATACTGTTTTCTTTTGGAGGCAGTTTCTCTTTTTTTTGTATACATCTATCTGTTTCTATGTATATTTGATAAAATTGTAACATCTATAATGATACCCATGTAAGATAATATATCTTTCGTCTTTATCGTCTATATCTTTCTGGTTGCTATTCAAGATGTGTGTGGAGCATCAATTGTGCATTATTGCGTATTATTGTGCCAAATCGCGTCAAATCGCGTCATTCCGTCCGGGCTTCTTTCTATATTTGCCATAAATAAAAAATATTGATATGGCATTACAAACAACCGGATTGGAATTTTTCTACCTGAGTGTGGATTTCTTCGAGAATGATAAAATATTGTTGGTGGAACAAGAGTTGGGCAGTCGGGCTACATTGCTTGTATTGCGCTTGTTGGCACGTATTTACCACAAAGGATATTTTTGCCGTTGGGGAAAGGATGAGTGTCTGCTTTTTACCCGCAGATTGCCCGAAGGCTGTACGGCCGATTATGTACAGCAAGTGGTGGATGCACTATTGGAACGTGGCTTTTTTAGTAAAGTCCAATACGAAAAATTTGGAATTCTTACTTCGGAAAGCATACAGGGCCATTATTTTGAGGCGGCACAACGACGGAAGCGTGTAGAGGTGCGGGCTGATTACTTGTTGATAGAGATTTCAAAATACAAGAATTTGTATGTAGACGGCAGTAACGTAGGCATTTCAACGGAAAATGTGGACATGAAAACCGGAAATGTAAACATGAAGTCACAAAGTAAAGCAGAGGAAAGTAAAGCAGAGCAAAAAAATGAAAAGGACTCCTCCTCTTTTTGTTCTCCAGAAAAGAAGAGGATTTTTGCGGAGAAAGAGACCTTTCTTCTATTCCTGTAGATGGAAAACGCAGAAATACTTCCGGACTGGTTGAAGCTTTGCAGCAGTGGGGGATAGGAGATGATAATTTATATAAAATAGTGGGGTACTGTGATTATGGTGTGATAGGGCATCCGATATGGAAAATATTAGCTGATATGCGTATGTCAGGTGGAAGGATACATCAACCGTTAGCCTTTATTTGGTCGCGCCTGCGAGTTTGACCGATTAGGATTTAGTAGATTGATAAATACTGTAATTGTGTAATAAAAAAAAACGATTGATAGTTTTATGGTTCATATAAGTAGAAAATAAATAGAATATTAAATAGATAATAGCCTGATTTTTAGAGTGCTGATTATGCTAATGGTAGAGTATAAGTAGAAAGTGACTAAAAAATAGTTATAATATATTGTGTATCAAGTAAAAGGGAGAAATAATATAAGTATGGTGGACTGAATGAATAGAGGGGGAACGGTAAGCATAAGTTCTTTTGGAACTCAGTTCTACAAAAGAGGAAAATACAAGAATCCATTTCTTATAAAAAACGTCTAAATCTTAGTCGTTCCAAAGATATTCAACTGTTAAAAGAGTAATTTCACACAGGGAGCTAATAGTTAAAGAAATAAAAAGTAGCAGACTACTTTATTGGGAACAAGATATATAAAGAAGAAAATGATTACCAAAGAAAAAAAAGTGATTTTCTTGACAATTTTCATGTGTTTTACATCATTTCATACTCAAAATAAAATAAATACCCTACTTTTAACAAATATCGCAACTAAATAATACTTATGAATAAAAAATATTATAGACAAAAATAATAGCCTTATTCTTTTATTTTTAATAAAATTTTATATCTTTGCAATGTTATTGATAAAATGAGTTCCAAAAGAACTTGGATAATGTTTAATTAAAAGAGAGTGAGTATGAAAGAAAAAGTGTTAATGTTACTAGCTTGTCTGTGGTTGGGTATCGGCTTCTCTATGGCTCAAGCGCCTAAAACAGTTGCAGGAGTTGTAACTTCAGCGGATGATGGTGAGCCGATAATAGGTGCGTCTGTTTTAGTGGAAGGGACTACTATGGGAGCGATTACGGATGTGGATGGCAAGTTTGCTATCAATAATGTTCCTGCAGATGCTAAAGCGCTGATTGTTTCTTATTTGGGTATGATTACTCAGCGAGTTGGAATTCAGCGTGGTACTATTACTGTAACAATGAAGTCGGACACAAAAGTGTTGGATGAAGTGGTTGTAACTGCTCAAGGATTGAACCGTAAACAAAAAGCGTTGGGTTATTCTACACAAAAGGTAGCAGGTGAGGATTTGACTATTTCACGACAGACCGATTTGGGTAATGCTATGGCTGGTAAAGTGTCGGGAGCACGTTTTATAGGTGGTGCCAGTTCAGGTTTTGATGCAGGTACTATTATTTTGCGTGGTGCAGGTTCCATTCCTTCTTCGTCCCAGTCGGATAATCCGGCCAATGAACCTATTTATGTGGTAGATGGTGCTATCACCAACAAAAACTCTATCAATATGGATGATGTAGAAAGCATAAACGTATTGAAAGGTCCCGCGGCTACTGCCCTTTATGGTTCGCGTGGTGGTGCAGGTGCTATCATCATAACTACTAAGGCGGGACAAAGTGAGAAAGGGTTGCTTGAAGTAAGTCATACATTGCAGGCCGAAACTTACTATAATCATTTCAATATGCAGAAGCTGTATGGTGGCGGAGGATATGGAGGTACGGAAAAAGGTAACAGGGCTCAGGATATTTATGATTTGTATAGTGGTGATATTCCCGGTTTGCAAGGTGCTTATGTGTACGATTATAATGAGGACACTTCTTGGGGAGCTGCATACGATCCGGCTGTGAAATATGTCACTCCATTATCATTGGACGAAACCAGTGATTATTATGGAAAACCAGCCACTTGGCAACATGGGTTGGATTTGAGAGATCTTTATCGGACTGGTGTAACCAATACAACCAACGTTTCGTTTCAAAGAGTGTGAAAGATTTTAATACCCGTGTTTCTTTCACCAATAGCTATCGTACTGGTGTGCAACCCAATTCGGACGCTATTCGCCGTTTCTTAGGGTTCAAGACTAATTTCAAACCCACACCGTGGATGAATGTGTCATTGGATTATAAATATACTTATCGTCAAGATCATAATGCTGCCGAAAGTGGATATAACGGTTCACGTACCGTTTGCAGGAATATACCCAATGGGGACAGACCAATGTCAATTTAAAAGATTATAAGGACTATAAACGTCCGGACGGATCATGGAGGACTTGGAATATCAACAGTGTGAATAACCAAAGTGCTGCATTCCATGATAATCCGTATGCTTTGTTTCATGAATATAATCATCGCACCATTTATCAATGGAATGTATTCAGTGGTGATGTGTCTGTGGACCTTCCTTATAACTTGAAAGCAGGGGTACGCGTAAATGGTAACATACGTGGTTACAAATTGGAACGCGAACGCCCTTCAGGATCTATTAATTTCCGGTCAAATTATCGTCAGGATCAAAGCAGTTTAATTGATTTGACCGTACAAGGACGTTTGACTTGGGGACAATCATTCTTTAAAGACAAATTAACGGTAGATGCGGCTCTTTTTGCAGAAGTACGTGACTATACATACGATAATTTATATGCATATACCAATACAAATTATGACTTGTCTTTGGATAATTATTATAATTTGGCTGCTTCATCGGGTACTATTGCCTTGGCCTATAATAAGAAGACACATTACAAGGAACGTAGTGTTTATGCCACAGCTACTATGGGCTGGGATGATACTTATTTTCTTGATGCTTCTGTCCGTAACGATATGTCATCTACGTTGAGTCCTAATCACAATAGCTATTGGTATGGTGGCCTTTCCGCTTCTGTCCTTGCTCATAAATGGGTGAATGCAGAATGGCTGAATTTCTGGAAACTGCGTGCTAGTGCGGCTCAGGTAGGTACTACGCTTGATGCTTATAATATTTATCCTACTTATTCTCTAGATACCAGTTATGGTTCACATGTTACAATGTATGAACCTTCTTCTCAGAAAAATTATAATATTGAGCCGTCTATTTCCACTTCGTATGAAATAGGTACGGAATTCCGTTTGTTCAATAATCGTTTATGGGGTGATTTCAACTATTATACTCGGGATGACAAAGATCAGATAATCTCTGTAACCTCTGCTCCACAATCGGGGTACTCCACTCGTAAGATGAATGCTGGTTTAATTCGTAATCGGGGTGTTGAATTGAGTTTGGGCGGGATGCCCGTTTCCACTAAGAACTGGAAATGGGAAATGAATTTCAATATAGCGAAGAATAGCAATAAACTGGTGGAACTAGCTGATGGGGTGGATTCTTACTCTATTTATTGGACTTCATTCACAACTCGTTTGTATAATTATGCTATGGTTGGTAAATCACTTGGTGTGATAACCGGTAATACATGGGAACGTGATGACAATGGCAATATAATTTTCCATGAACTGAGTGCCTCGCAGAAGGCGTTGTATGGTGGTGAATATGTACCTACTTACAATCAGAATACACTAGATGAACTGGGTAACTTCCATCCGGATTTCACAGGTGGTTTTAATACTAGTATCAGTTTTAAGAATTTCCGTCTGTCGGCTAATATTGATTTCTCTGTAGGCGGTCAGATTGTATCCTATACTAATATGTGGGGTAGCAGTAGCGGTATTCTTGATAAAACAGCTGAACTTAATGACCGTGGCGTCAATGTTCGTGAACCGGTAAGCAAAGGTGGTGGTATCCACATGACTGGTGTGGATCAGGATGGTAATAAGGTAGATACCTATGTCAATGCCAAACTGTATTATACCACAGCTTCCCGTGTATGGGAAGAATGGGTGTATGACCGTACTTACGTGAAACTTCGCGAAGTGTCATTGTCGTATGTGTTCCCGTCACAAACTTTGAAGAAACTAAATATCGGTTTGAGTCGTGCCAGTGTGGCAATTAATGCTTCCAATCCATGGTTGATCTATTCAGCTTGTCCTAATGTGGATGTGTCTGAAATTGGTATGGGATATTTTGAGGGTGGTAATGCCGCTGCAACCCGTTCGATAGGTTTTACCGTTAATCTTGCTTTTTAAACCATAAAACGAAGAATCATTATGAAATATATTAAATTATTATTTTTATCTCTGAGTTTTGCAGCAACATTCACAGCATGTGATATGACTGACTTTGGCGATATTAACAAAGATCCCAATGAACCGTCGGAGGCTAATACTGGTATGTTGTTTACATACGCTTGTACTTATGTGAAATACTTCTCTATGAACTCAAATTATTATTACCCGTGGACGCAAATGTATCCGGGGTATATGTCCGAGAAAAATAATAATCAGTATGGTGCGTTTGGCGGACCTACTATGAGTACAAGTTCTTATTATCTTTATCCGTTGAAGAACTGCGAGAAGATTATTGACTTTAATAGTGATGAGGCTGAAAAAGGTAAACCTGCCATTGTACAGTTTGGTGATAATGCCAATCAGATTGCGGTTGCACGTACATTGATGGGATTCATCTATATGCACCTTACAGATGCTCTAGGGCCACTTCCTTATACAGAAGCGTTTCAGGCAGGTGAGGAAAATTTTACTCCGGTATTTGATTCACAGGAAACGATTTATGCTAAGTTAGATGCCGATTTGAGGGAAGCGTATAATCAGTTTAATGAAAGTGGCTCGTTGAGTACAGCCGACATCCTGTTCGATGGTGACATTCGTGCATGGAAGAAACTGAATGCTTCTACCCGTATGATGCTTGCTATAAAACTGGCAGATGTGGATCCTGCCGAAGGACGCTCGCGTTTTGCTCAAGCTTACGCCGATGGCGGTATTGAAGAAAATGCCTATAATTTGAATTATACTTTTGAGGCCAATACTGTGGGATATTTATATTATAATGGTGTAAACAATAATTATAATTTTGTCCCTAATAAGTATTATGTAGATCAGCTGAAGGAGTTGAAAGATAACCGTCTGTTCTCTACTTGTTCACTGATTCCTTTCGGTAAGACACAGGCAGAGGCGGGCGTAACGGATGAAGACTTGAAGAATTTTGATAAATACCAAGGTATGCCTTTGGGTATTGAGTCTGCAGATGTGAATACGTGGAACAAAGTCTGCTGTTTTTATAATCCTTCGCTCACACAGGTAACCTCTACTTTTCCCATTATTACTGCTGCTCGTATGTTGCTTATCGAGGCTGAGGCTGCTCAACGTGGCTGGATTCAGGCTGATCCTGCCCAGCTTTATGCAGCTGGTGTGAAGGCATCGTTCGAACAATGGGGGGCCGAAGGTGTTGATGAATATTTGGCACAGGAAGCAGTTGCCTATACAGGTACTGATGCTGATAAAATTAACAAAATTGCTCTTCAACGCTGGATTAGTGGCTTTATGGCTGATGGTTTTGAGGCATGGTCTGACTGGCGTCGTTTTGATATTCCGAAACTAGAAGTCGGTCCGGTTTGTACAACGATTGATCATATTCCTTATCGCCATCAATTTGATAGCGAAATTTATCAAGGTAATCTTGAAAATTATGAAGCTGCCGTGAAAGCAGATTTGAATGGTGATGATAGCCGTGAGCAACGAGTATGGTGGAATAGAAGATAAGATTTGAAATATATAAATTCTCTTTAAAGTTTCGTTTAAATATAGGGGACATTCTCAGTGATGAGAGTGTCTTCTTTTATTGAAATAAATCCAAAAATATATAGGATAAACGTTAGTTAAGACTAGGTAGTTCATAAATTGCCTCGATGGATAGATATACGTATTGCTTTTTCTTATTGACTTTTGTTGTGTTCGGTTGGGTAGAATTTGAAGAAGCGATTGTTGGGATATTGAATTTTTTATGAAGAAATTCTCCTGTTTTAAAGCATAAAAAAAGGCTATCTATCCCAGACAGCCAATCTTTTGTTAACCTTAAATCTAATACTATGAAAACACACTACAAAGATACGACTTTATTTATAATAGCAAGTTTCTAGTCTGTATTTCGCCGTTTTATAACATGCTTTATAAATATGTCGTGTCTTGTTAACAAATGAATCTAAAAGTGTAAAGTTTTGTTTATTATAACCTTTCGAACTTCTTGTCTTATGAATGATAGAGGAGGACAAACGAAAATAAAAGTCTGTGATGGTTATTTTCTATTTCTTATTTTATATCTTTGATGGCACTTTACTGATTGAAAAAATAATAGTTGCTTATGAAAAACAGACAGTTTATTGTATTTGCTCTTTTATTAGCGTGTCCGTTGCTGTTACACGGACAGGAAACGTCTCTCTGTGGAAAAGAATCATGTAATAAAGGTTATATCCGGCATCCATGGTATGGAAAAAAGGTTGGTTATATAGGAGACTCGATAACTGATCCCAATTGTTATGGAGATAACATAAAAAAGTATTGGGATTTTTTGAAAGAATGGTTGGATATCACTCCTTATGTGTATGGAGTGAGTGGACGTCAATGGAATGATGTACCCCGTCAGGCAGAACAATTGAAAAAGGAGCATGGAGAAGAGGTTGATGCCATCGTGGTTTTGATGGGGACAAATGATTTTAATAGCAGCGTACCTGTCGGGAGTTGGTTTGCAGAGAAAGAAGAGCAGGTGATGGCTGCCCGTGGTGAAACTAAAAAACTGGAAACGCGTAAAAGGCGTGTTCCTATAATGACGAATGATACGTATAAAGGCCGTATTAATATTGGTTTGAGTCATTTGAAAAAATTGTTTCCCGATAAACAAATTGTTTTGTTGACCCCATTGCATCGTTCTTTAGCGGAATTCGGCGAAAAGAATGTACAACCGGATGAAAGCTATCAGAATAAATGCGGAGAATATGTGGATGCTTATGTACAGGCCATTAAGGAAGCAGGTAATTTGTGGGGAGTTCCTGTAATAGATTTTAATTCGGTTACAGGTATGAATCCGATGATTGAAGAACAACTTATTTATTTCTATGATTCGGGGTATGATCGTTTGCATCCTAATACCAATGGTCAAGAACGTATGGCACATACATTGATGTATCAATTACTTTCTTTGCCTGCATCATTCTGACAGTTGGACATTCATTTTTTGTCTTTTTGGAAGAGTTTGTTTATTTGGGAGAACCTCCTATGTTTCGATGTGAACTTTGAAGGATTGAAAAATGTTCAAATGGCAAATAAATGTTATTTGAACATTTTTTTATTAGTTCTTATTTACTGAAAGAGTAATTGAGCTATTGATTTTGAACAAATTTCTATATTCTTGTATCATTTTTTATGGTTTCTTTTCTTGTTCTTGTTTACTTTTGCCTGAATCTTTTAACTTATAAAATGTATATGAAAAACATGAAATTAAAAGTATTACTTGCTTTATGTGCTTTACTCCTGTTATCGGCTTTTATTGCTGAGAGAAAAGAACCCATTACTATTTTTATGATTGGTGATTCCACTATGGCGAATAAAAGTCTGAAGAATGGTAATATAGAGCGTGGTTGGGGACAAATGCTTCCCGGATATTTTACGGAAGAGGTTGTGGTGGATAATCACGCTATGAATGGAAGAAGTTCACTCAGTTTTATCAATGAAGGACGTTGGGATGTAGTGCTTTCTAAAATTCATAAAGGTGATTATGTATTTATTCAGTTCGGGCATAATGATGAGAAACCTAGAGCCACATTACATACAGAACCCGGAAGTACCTTTGATGATAATTTAAGACGTTTTGTGAATGAAACACGTGCTAAGGGAGGAAATCCTGTACTGTTCAATTCTATAGTCCGTCGTAATTTCCCTCCTAAAGGTGTGACGGAGATAAAGGGTAGTTATGAAAAAGAAGGTCCGGTATTGGTTGATACCCATGGGGAATATCTGGAATCTCCCCGTCGGGTGGCCGGAGAAATGAATGTACCTTTTATTGATTTGAATAAATTGACCCATGACTTGGTTACCGGTATGGGAGTCGAGAATTCAAGAAAATTGTTTATGTGGATTCCAGCAGGACAATATGAATTTTGTCCGGAAGGGAAAATTGATAATACTCACTTGAATATATATGGTGGACGTATAGTTGCCGGGTTGGTTGTGGACGCTTTGATGGAAGAAGTGCCGGCTTTGGCAAAATATGTGCGACGTTATGATTATGTGGTGGCGAAAGATGGGAGTGGGGATTTCTTTACAGTTCAGGAAGCAGTGAATGCGGCAGTTGGTGGTGGCAAGAAAACAATATCTATACTTGTCCGTCCGGGAGTATATGAAGAGTATGTTTCTATGCCGGAATCATCGCTCGATAGAATTGGTGAAACAGACAGGGGCTGAGATCAGGGATAACGGGTTCACACAAGATGTTTATGTGGCACCTTATAAGGGTGACAGAGTATGTGCTATTAGTTATACATTTGATGATGGTTTACAGGAACACTATACGTTGCTTTTCCCTAAATTGGAAAAATATGGCTTTAAAGGTACTTCTGGATATGGGGTAAATGTATAGAGAATGAAAGTGCTATGCAGGGAAAACCGAGAATGTCGTGGGCGCAAATTAAAGAGATGAGTGACAAAGGGCAAGAAATATCCAGTCATAGCTGGTCACATACGAATTTAAAGCGTGTTTCTTTGGAGGAAGTAAAAATGGAAGTAGAGAAGAATGACAGTATACTTTATGAGAAAACAGGAAAAATACCGCGTACATTCTGTTATCCTTTCAATGCTGTTAATAGTGATATATTAAAAATAACTTCAAAGAACAGGGTAGGTACACGTACCGAACAATATCCCATCGGGGGAGATAAATCGAAATCAACTCCTGAGTCTTTAGATAAATGGGTGGAAAGCTTGGTAAACTCCGGTAGATGGGGAGTGGCAATGATACATGGAATATCGCAAGGATATGATGCTTTTCTGAATCCCGAAATATTGTGGGAACATTTTAGTAAGGTAAAGGCTCTGGAAAATAAAATATGGGTGGGTACATTTAGAGAGGTGGCTGCCTATACAAAAGAACGAGAAAAAATTCGCTTGAATGTGCTAGAAAAAGAAAACGGCTATAACATAACTCCTCATTTGGATATGAATGCACAATTATTTACGGAACCACTGACTATGGTATTGAAATCTGTGGGAAATAGAGTTTCGGAGATTAGGCAAGATGGGAAAAAGCTTTTTCTAAAGAAGGATGCTGATAAGATTCTTTTCGATTTTAATCCTTATGGAGGGATGATTCAGATTCGTTTTATCTGAGGTGTTGGATATAGTTTGTAAAACTAGAATAGGGAAATCCGTTAGTCTTTATTGTAACCATTTAAGGTGTGATAATAAGATTAACGGATTTGTTTTTTGCACTTTTATAAGGTTACTCAGAATTAATTTCTAAATTTGTTCCCGTTAACTTTATTCCTTTTCCAAAAGAAATAAAATGGAAAACACAGAGAACTGATAGTAGAACAACTGAAAAATGGCAACGAAGATGCTTATAAATACATCTATGATTATCATTATGTTCTTTTGTGTCATGTAGCAAATCAATATTTGAACGATAATTTTTTATCGGAAACTATAGTCGGAGATGTAATTTTTCACCTTTGGGAAATCAGAGAAACTTTAAACATCCTTAATTCCGCAACACTATTATAAATTAAACTTTTTAAGTACCTGAGCAACAAAAAGTTGCTCAGGATTTTGCATGTCAGAATTTTCACTTATCTTAGTGTTGCAAAAAAAACAAGAGAATCCGAC
>ENA-OQEX01000309-OQEX01000309.1-human-gut-metagenome-genome-assembly--contig:-NODE-309-length-27593-cov-7.196279_pt1 | contig 27593 bp, 36 predicted proteins | sample MGYA00242802_ERZ504649 | MGnify/ENA primary metagenome ERZ504649 (study PRJEB26092, sample SAMD00036194) | human gut metagenome | host: Homo sapiens | study: EMG produced TPA metagenomics assembly of...
AGAAATGCGGAATATCGTACTCCACGATTCAAACCACCGCCCGTCGGGGAGGGCAGTTAAGCGTAGAGACGATTGAAAGAATTTGTCAGGGTTTAGGAATTACATTAAAAGACTTCTTCGATTCCTCCTACCTGTAAATATAGGGGCAGCAAAAAAGCCGTTCGCCACGCTGGAAAATCTGCGTGGTGAACGGCTTTAATACTGCTTCTATTTATCCTTTGGTAATCTCCAGATAAACACTAATCTCCATGATTGTTACCATTGAAGGAATACATTTGCGACGATCTTCGGGCATACCGAATAAGATTTGCATTGGCAGTTGAAGACGGCTCATGTTACCTATTGCAATTCTGACTATTTGGAAATATACTTGTAAGTATCAAATTATTTCACTTTATGGGAGGAAATTATTATGGCAAGACCCAAGGGAAGCAAGAATAAGGCTCGTACTGTAAAGGCCAGCGTTGATTATGTAGCAGTCATTGCAGAAAAGGCCGCAAAAAAAGAGAAAATCGAATCTGAGGTTGCTACGTTGACTGCAAATCTCGATGATCTGAAGACGCAGCTGAAAGCCAAGAAAGCAGAATTGAAAGCCGCCACCAAGGAACTTGCCAAAGCCGAAAACAAAAAAGCTGCCGCCGAAGCAAAAGCAGCAGAAGAAGCAAAGAAGGGCGAAGCAGAAGATGTGCTGAAGAAGCTGCTTGCCAGCGGTATGACGGCTGAAGAAATCCTTGCAAAGCTCCAGTAATGCAATATGATGAACTGGACAAGCTGCTGAAGTAAAGGAAGGGGCTGTTGCACAAGGATAAAACCGGTGTAACAGCCTCTTTTTCATTCATGCTGCAATTTTTTCAGCTTTTCAAACGTATCTAAATTAAAGTGGCATATCATCTTCCTATTTCACAAATCCTTGCCGTTTTCAGACAGGAGGTTGCTTTTATGAAAGTATCTGCCGACTATCGTATGCTCGCTCTCGATGCCCTGCGCGGAAAATGGAAAACTGCTGTTTTGACAGGTATTGCCGCCAGTGCGCTCGGTGCTACCATTGTGAGCAGTTCCAACAGTGCCGTATCCAATTCCAATCAGGCAAAGGACATCCATTTTGAACTGTTCTCCCAGCCCAACGGCGGTCGGCTGCTTGCTGTTCTGCTTGCCGGCATTGTTCTGTGGGCAGTCCTCCAACTGATCGTGGGCGGTGCAGTTCAACTGGGATATGCTCATTTTAATCTGAACCTTGTAGATGGAAATGATGCTGCCATCTCGGACTTGTTCTCTCAGAAAGACCGTCTGTGGGATGGCTTCTGCATGAAATTCCTGCAGGGTCTGTACATCGCCCTCTGGTCGCTGCTGTTGGTGATTCCGGGAATCGTGAAAACATACAGCTATGCGATGACACCTTACATCATGTCCGAGCATCCTTCGTTGACTGCAAATGAAGCGATCACAGAATCCCGGCGGATTATGGACGGCAACAAATGGCGGCTGTTCTGTCTGGATTTCAGCTTCATTGGCTGGGAGCTGCTCTGTTCGTTGCCACTGTATGCCGGGGGTTTTCTGGTTCTCAAATATTTCACCGGTTCAGAGGCTATGGCGATTTCTCTTTTTCTTCTGCTGACAATTCCATTGAGCATTGGCTTCTTTTTTGTACGCCCCTATGAGGAAGCTGCATGGGCCACTTTCTACCGTGATATTACCGCAGCACCTACCGAACCGGATGAAGCATACTGACTTTTATACTATTTCTCAGATGTGACCGGACTTTCTAGGTGATCTGCGTATGGAGAAGAAACCTGACCGTTCCGAAATAATTGCAATGACCCTCTTATTTGCTTTAACGCTGGTGCTTACGGTATTAAAAGTGACGAGAACGGTTTCACTGCCTTGGTTGTGGGTGCTGGGTCCGCTTTGGCTTGGCACATATCGGTACCGTGATTAGGGCTGCTTGCGCTGGGAGATTTCTCCCAGCGTTTTTTATTCCTCGGAGATGCCGAGATATTGGTCGATCTCCATGATACCCTCCCCACTGACCTCCACCAGATCTTCAAAGGGCACTACGGTGTCGCCCACCTGCAAGGTGCGGAACACCGGGTCGATGCGGTCTGCTTGCCAGTCAGGGTGACGTAGTTGCCCACTGCGGGAATCTCCGGGTGGGCGGTATCCTCCTTGAAGTACCGCACCGTGATGGTCATGCCCTTGGTGACCTGCATCAGCCGATCGGACAGAGCCGACATTTCTTCCTCGGTCAAAATGCGCTTGGTCACCCGCTCGGTGCGCTGTTTTTCTGCGGCAAGCTGCTCATCATAATACTGCTTCTATTTATCCTTTGGCAATCTCCAGATAAACGCTAAAATGGAGCATCTACTGCACATCCTAACTTAATATGCACTGAATAAAAGAAAAAGCCTTATATTTCAATCTATAGAGGCCAATCTGTGGTATAATTGGAGCAAGAGAACTGGAAAAAATCCAGCAAAAACCTTGTACCTGGAGGGCAGCTATGTATCGTTACAGCAATGGCCAGATCAGCTTGGCGGATTAATCGAGTATCTAATGCAGCAGGAGACCATCCTCCGGAAATGTGAGGCAGTGCTGGATCTACCGTCCGTGTATGAGAAAATGGTGCAGTTGTGCAGCAAAGAAGATAGTCGTCCGCCCCTCGCCCCAGCGTTCATCGTAAAGTACCTGCTGGTGAGTTTCCTGTACAGCAAACCATTGAACCGGCAGATCGGGCAGCGCACCCCTTCACCTCAAAGCTAACGAAGCTAATGAACTGCACGCTGCCACCAGCCTTCAGTACCTCCATCACAACTGCGACGTGGACGTTCAGTGCCGCCTCCCTGTCCTTTCTTCGTCAGGCCAGGCTTTTTTCGCAATAGTGGCGACGAATTCGTTCTTGCTGTTTTTCGTTTGAAAAGAGCCTTATGACCTGGGCGCTCTCCGGTCGTGGGTAGCGTAGTAGGCTCGCTTATTTTCGTACATGCAATAGTCGGCCTTGTCCAGCAGCGTTTGCATGATGCAGCCTTCATAATCGGCGGAGATCGCCCAACCGTAGGCGTAGCTGAGAGGAAGCTGATTGCCGTCACGGTTTGCAGCGTCGGCTTCCCTGCGCAGACTGTCCAGTATGCCCTCCACCTCCTGCCGGTCCGTATGGTAAATGACCGCCATAAATTCGTCGCCGCCGTATCTGCCCACGAAATGCTTTTCCGGGATCACCCGGCGTAAAAGCCGGGCAAAGCTCAGGATCAGTTGGTCACCCGCCGAATGACCCCTCGTATCGTTGACGGTTTTCAGATTGTTCAGGTCAAATATGACGCAGGCCGTAGGCTCCCGGAGAATTTCCCTGTTGTTGAGAAGCTCCTCGCAGGAGCCTTTGTTGGGCAGGCCGGTATGGATGTCGATGTATGCCTTCTGCTCCAGCAGTTGGTTTTTCCGGGCCATTTTCAGTGCCATGGCGGTCTGGAGCATGATCAGGATCACCAGGCACAGCATATCCAGTGCCGAGAGGATCTCAATAGTGCGGATCTTCATGGCGATCTTTTCTGAATAGTGTTCCGCGGCAGACACCGTTTCGTCCGCCATTTCAAAATAGGTCTCGCTCATGGCAACGATTTGGGTGTTCTCATATCCACGCTGTCTGGCCGCCGCGACCTCCGCCTTGAGCCGCTCCCAGTAGGCACTCTGGATGTCCAGCCTTTCCTGATAGGCCGCGTCCTTGAGCTTTACCAATTCGTAGTGCCCATCCCCGGATGTCAGATCGCTTAAAATATCGTCTAAATACGCGATCAACTCATCGTTTCGGGTGCCTGTGATCTCCAGCTTTACCGCCCGCTGCGTGTCTCCGCGCACCAGCCCGGCATAATTGATGACGCGGGCCGTGCCCTTCAGGTTGCCGATCTCGACCATCATCAGAGCGACAAGGATCACCAAAATCAGCACAAGGCAGCTTTGCAGGATGCTGATGAGATTTTTGCGATCTATTTTTACATTTCCTTTTATCATAACGACCTCGATCACGGAACGACCATGATATTCTTTATTGCGAATCAGTCTTGATGAATACTTTACTCTGTAACGCACATCATGTCAATAACAATGGAAATTTTTCTACTGTCTCCCAAGAATGATCGGCATGAATAAAATGAAAAGCACGCACTTTATTGCTTGTTTCGGTTGGATGGCTTAGGCTTGTCAGGGATCGCCTCATCCGCCTTGGATGGGCGACCCCTGCGAGCCCCAACCAATTTCTCCGCTTTCTGGTTTTCAGTCATAGTCTTTTCTGCTTTCGGCGGACTGCCATGGCACAGCTTTTTCGGCTTCTATAATTGTAAGGAACATGGCTTTTCGCTGAATGGAAAGCGAAGCTGACCCGGGCTGGGGCGGTCTGTATGAAAGCAATATTTTTTTTGAAATAATCTTGACAAAATTTATCAAGATTGATATAATAGTATTAACAAGCAAGCGAAAAGAGGATGTGGAGCATGATCATCACCAAAGAGACGGACTACGCGCTGCGCATTTTGCGGGTGCTGCTGGACGGGGAGAAGCATTCGGTGGCCGAGATGTCGGAAACGGAATTGATCCCCAATCAGTTTGCCTACCAGATTCTGCGCAAGCTCGCCGCCGGCAATTTGGTGCGGGTGAGCCGCGGCGCTCTCGGCGGCTGCGCGCTGTCCTGTGATCTGGACGCGACCTCCCTCTACGATCTCATGGGGGTCGTGGGGGAGCGGGGCATCCTGTGCGCCTGCATGGAGCCGGGATATGAATGCCGCTGGCAGGACAAGCATGGGCGGTGCGCCATCCACTGTCAGCTGGCGGCCTTGCAGCAAAAGCAGGACGAGGCGTTCCGTGCCGTGAGCCTGCGCAGGCTGCTGACCGGCGGATCCGATCCCCAAGACACAAGCGAGCTGTAAAATTTTAAAAGGAGGTACCCGTATGCTATTTCAAACCACGGCGGCGCACGAAGAGCTGCGCGCGAAGATCCGGAGTTTTGCGGAGGAGGAGATCAAGCCCCTCGCATTTTTAATGGATCAGAACAATGAGTTTCCCGAGGAGGCTGTCAAGAAGCTGGGTAAGCTGGGCTGGATGGGCATTCCCTACCCCAAGGAGTACGGCGGTGCCGGTCTTGATGCTCTGAGCTACGCCATCGCGGTGGAGGAGCTGGCCCGTGTGGACGGCGGCGCAGGCGTAATCCTCTCCGCCCACGTCTCCCTCGGCTCATGGCCCATTTTCGCCTATGGCACCGAGGAGCAGAAGAAGAAATATCTGGTTCCGCTGGCCAAGGGCGAGAAGATCGGCGCCTTCGGCCTTACGGAGCCCAACGCCGGATCCGACGCCGGCGGCACGGAGACCACGGCGCTGGATAAGGGGGACTACTACCTCCTCAACGGCGGCAAGATCTTCATTACCAACGCCCCTAAGGCGGACACCTATGTGGTTTTCGCCGTCACCACGCCGGACATCGGCACCCGGGGCATCTCCGCTTTCATCGTGGAGAAGGGCTGGAAGGCTTTGAGTTCGGCGACCACTATGACAAGATGGGTATTCGCTCCTCCTCCACGGCGGAGCTGATCTTCAACAACGTGAAGGTTCCCAAGGAAAACCTATTGGGCAAGGAGGGCGAGGGCTTCAAGATTGCCATGTCCACGCTGGACGGCGGACGCATCGGCATCGCCGCGCAGGCGCTGGGCATCGCCCAGGGCGCGTTTGAGCACGCGTTGAGCTATTCCAAGGAGCGCGTCCAGTTCGGCAAGCCCATCGCGGCCCAGCAGAGCATCGCCTTCAAGCTGGCGGATATGGCAACCAAGCTGCGCTGCGCCCGGTTCCTCATCTACTCCGCGGCGGAGCTGAAGGAGCAGCACGCGCCTTACGGCATGGAGTCCGCCATGGCGAAGATGTACGCCTCGGACATCGCGCTGGAGGTCACCAACGATGCCTTGCAGATCCACGGCGGCAGCGGCTACCTCAAGGGCATGGAGGTGGAACGGGCCTACCGCGACGCCAAGATCACCACCCTCTACGAGGGCACTAATGAGATCCAGCGGGTGGTCATCGCCTCTCATCTGTTGGGCAGGCTGGGCAAGAGCTCCGGCGGCGAGAGCCGTTCGGCGGCCAAGAAACCCGCGCCAATCACCGGCATTCGCAAAAAGACCATCTTCCGGGAGGGGGATGCTGCCCAGCAGGTGGCCGACCTTGTGGCGGCGCTGAAGAAGGATGGTCACGACTTCTCCGTGGGCATCCCTATGGATACGCCCATCCCGCAGGCGGAGCGGGTGGTCTCCGCGGGCAAGGGCATCGGAGAGAAAAAGAACATGAAACTGGTAGAGTCGCTGGCCAAGGCCGCCGGCGCGGCCATCGGTTCTTCCCGCCCTGTGGCGGAGACTCTCAAATATCTGCCGCTGAACCGCTATGTGGGTATGTCCGGTCAGAAGTTCACCGGCAATCTGTACATCGCCTGCGGCATCTCCGGCGCATCCCAGCACCTTAAGGGCATCAAGGACGCCTCCACCATCGTGGCCATCAATAAGAACGGCAACGCGCCTATCTTCAAGAACTGCGACTACGGCATCGTGGGCGATGTGGAGGAGATCCTGCCCCTGCTCACTGCCGCGCTGGATAGCGGCGAAAAGCTGCCCGCGCCGCCCATGGTAAAGATGAAGCGGCCCACGCCGCCGAAGCCCGCCCCCATCGGCGACCGCTACGTCTGCAGCGGCTGCGGCTACGAGTATGTGCCGGAGTTGGGCGACGAGGACGGCGAGATCGCGCCCGGTACGCTCTTTGAGCAGCTTCCCGCCGAGTGGGTGTGTCCCGAGTGCGCGGAGACGAAGGATCAATTTGTAAAGGCTTGAGGCCGTGAAGGAGGCAAGATAAGATGTATTGCGTGCGTAAAGTAACGAACGACCTCTACTGGGTGGGCGCCAACGACCATCGCCTGGCCCTGTTTGAAAACTGCTTTCCCATTCCCCGGGGCGTAAGCTACAACGCCTACTGCCTGCTGGATGAAAAGACGGTGCTCTTTGACACGGTGGACTGGTCTGCCTGCCGCCAGCTTTTGGAAAATCTGGCGTATGTGCTGGATGGCCGCGAGCTGGACTACCTGCTGGTCAACCATCTGGAGCCGGATCACGCCGCCTGCATCGAGGAGATCCTGCTGCGCCATCCCAAGGTGAAATTGATCTCCAACGAGAAGGCATTCATGCTCATGCGGCAGTTCGGCTTCCATGTGGACGGACATGAGTGCATCGAGGTGAAGGAGGGCGACACCTTCTCCTTCGGCAAGCACACCGTCACCTTTGTGGGCGCGCCTATGGTTCACTGGCCGGAGGCTATGGTGACCCTCGACGTCACCGACGGCGTCCTCTTTTCCGCCGACGCCTTCGGCACCTTCGGCGCGCTGGACGGCAAGCTGTTCGCCGACGAGGTGGACTTCGAGCGGGACTGGCTGGACGACGCCCGCCGCTACCTTACCAACATCGTGGGCAAGTACGGCCCCCACATCCAGCTCCTGCTGAAAAAGGCCGGCGGCGTTTTGGATCAGATCAAGTACATCTGCCGCTCCACGGCCCCGTGTGGCGCAAGGATCTGGCTGGTTCATCGAAAAGTACGACACATGGAGCCGCTATGCCCCTGAGACCCAGGGCGTGCTCATCGTCTACGCCTCTATGTACGGCAACACGGAGAACGCGGCGCAGCGCTGGCGGTGTCGCTCTGCGATAAGGGCATGAGCAAGGTGGCGATGTACGATGTGTCCTCCACTCATGTCTCCCAGCTGATCTCCGAGGCGTTTAAGTACAGTCACATTGTCCTGGCCTCTGTGACCTACAACCTCGGCATCTACCCTGCCATGCATGACTTCCTCATGGATATGAAGGCACTGAATCTGCAAAACCGCACCTTTGCCATCATTGAAAACGGCTCATGGGCGGTGAAGTCCGGTGACCTCATGCAGAAATTCGTCAACAATGAGCTTAAGAACATGACGGTGCTCAACGAGCGGCTCAGCCTCGCCTCGTCCATGGGCACGGACAAGCGCACTGAGCTGGAAGCACTGGCGGACGCATTCTGGAATCTATGAAGTAACTGGCAGGAAAGCCAAAACCAAGACAACAGACAACAAACAGCCCTGCCGCGTCGGCTGCAGAAAAACCGGCTTTCAAAAACAGAGCGGGCAAGCGTGATACTGCGCTTGCCCGCTCTTTGCCCAAAAGGACATGAGAAGTGACCGGAGAAGATGAGAGGATCGAAATGGAGATCAGAAAACGAAACGGGGAGTCTGTTCCCTTTCAACAGGAGAAAATTTTCAACGCCATGAAAAAGGCGTTTGACGGACAGGGCAAGGAGATCGGGAGCAGAGAGATGGATGAGATCCTCGCCACTGTTCTCAACAATCTCTCCGTCACAGTGCCGCTCACCGTAGAACGTGTGCAGGACGAGGTGGAGCGAACGCTCATGGAGCGCGGACACTATGAGGTGGCCAAGGCGTACATCCTCTACCGCGAAAAGCGGTCTGCGCTGCGCCGTGTCCGGCATACCATCGCGCGGACGGTGGGGGATGACTCGCTTGACGAGGTGCTGCGCCGCATCCAGATGGATTTTACCGAGGAAGTCTACTCCCTCGCGGCGCTTCAAATGAAGTTTGAGAGTTTCTGTCGTCTGGGTATGACGGAGGATGAGCGGGCTGAGGCACTGACCAAGGCGGCGGTAGAGCTGACTACGGCAGAGGCACCCAAGTGGGAGTTCATCGCGGCGCGGCTTCTGAACCACTCCTTTCGCTGTCGCAACGCACAGGAATGGGAGGGGCGCGGCATCGGCGACCTCTATGGCAAGCTTCGCTATCTGACGGATAAGGGACTCTACGGTGACTATATCCTTGCCCACTATACCCACGAGGAAATTGCCATGGCGGAGGACTTTCTCTGCCCGGAACGGGACGAGCTGTTCACCTACTCCGGCCTTGACCTGCTGCTCAAACGCTATGTGATCCAGTCACGCAGCCGCGTGCCGCAGGAAACACCGCAGGAGATGTTTTTGGGTATCGCGCTGCATCTTGCTATGAACGAAGGCTCTGATCGCATGGGGTGGGTAAAACGCTTTTACGATATGCTCAGCCGTATGGAGGTCACGATGGCGACACCTACCATGTCCAACGCACGAAAGCCCTACCATCAGCTTTCAAGCTGCTTTGTGGACACTGTGCCGGACAGTCTGGACGGCATCTACCGCTCGCTGGACAACTTCGCAAAGGTCTCTAAATTCGGCGGTGGAATGGGGATGTACTTCGGTAAGGTGCGCGCTGCAGGCAGCACCATCCGCGGCTTTCAAGGGGCGGCGGGCGGTGTTATCCGCTGGATCCGGCTGGTCAACGACACCGCCGTGGCGGTGGATCAGTTGGGGATGCGGCAGGGCGCTGTGGCGGTTTACTTAGACGCATGGCACCGGGATCTGCCGGAATTCCTTCAACTGCGCACCAACAACGGCGACGACCGCATGAAGGCACATGATGTGTTTCCCGCCGTGTGCTATCCGGATCTCTTCTGGCGACTGGCGGAGGAGAACATAGACGCGCCGTGGCATCTCATGTGTCCGCATGAGATCCTCACGGTCAAGGGCTACGCACTGGAGGATTACTGGGGTACAGAATGGGAGAAGCGGTATCTGACTGCGTCAATGACCCGCGCATCGAAAAGCGCAGCGTCACCGTCAAGGACATCGTGCGGCTGGTGCTTCGCTCGGCAGTGGAGACCGGCACACCCTTCGCTTTCAATCGCGACAGTGTAAATCATATGAACCAAACGGCCACACGGGAATGATCTATTGCTCCAATCTCTGTACGGAGATCGCGCAGAACATGGCACCCATCGAGCACATCAGCACTGAGGTGCACACGGAGAACGGCGACACAATTGTGGTGACGGCCACACGCCCAGGTGAGTTTGTGGTCTGCAATCTGGCGAGTCTGTCTCTCGGTAATCTGCCGGTGGAGGACGAGGCTATATGGAACGCACGGTGGAAACGGCCATCCGCGCACTGGATAATGTGATCGACCTCAACTTCTACCCGTTGGAATACGCGCGGCTTACCAATCAGAAGTACCGCAGCATCGGCCTGGGCGTCAGCGGCTACCACCACATGCTGGCAAAGCGCGGCATCCGCTGGGAGAGCGATGAGCACCTTGCCTTCACCGACGCAGTGTTCGATCTCATCAACTACGCCGCCGTCAAGGCGGACACAGCACTGGCACGGGAAAAGGGTCGTTACGCGCTCTTTGAGGGCAGCGACTGGCAGACGGGCGCGTATTTTGAAAAGCGGGGTTATACCTCCGAAAAGTGGCGGGCGCTTGCGAAAACGGTGGCGGTGCAGGGAATGCGCAACGCCTATCTGCTGGCGGTCGCACCGACCTCCAGCACATCTATCCTTTCCGGCACGTCGGCGGGCATAGATCCAATTATGAAGAAATTCTTTTTAGAGGAAAAAAAAGGGCAGCATGCTGCCCCGCGTTGCTCCGGAGCTTTCTATGGATACATGGTGGTACTATAAGGCGGCGCATCTGATCGACCAAAGCTGGTCGGTACGCGCCGCGGGCCTTCGCCAGAGACATATTGACCAGGCGCAGAGCATGAATCTCTATATCACCAACGACTATTCCATGCGTCAGGTGCTCAGACTGTATTTGGAGGCGTGGAGGGCCGGCGTCAAGACCATTTACTATGTCCGCAGCAAGCCCTTGAGGTCGAGGCCTGTGAAAGCTGCTCGTCATAAGGAGGATAGCATGACGGAACTGAAGAAAAAGCCCCTCTTTAACCCGGAGCAACCCTGATGTGCGCCTGCGGCGCATGATCGGCGGCAATACCACCAACCTCAACGACTTCAACAATATGAAGTACGCTTGGGTCAGCGACTGGTACCGGCAGGCCATGAACAACTTTTGGATCCCTGAGGAGATCAATCTCTCGCAGGATGTGAAGGACTATCCACGCCTGCTGTCAGCCGAGCGCAGCGCCTACGATAAAATTCTGAGTTTTCTTGTCTTTTTGGATTCCATTCAGACAGCGAACCTGCCTAATATCGGCGCCTACATTACCGCCAACGAGGTCAATCTCTGCCTGTCCATTCAGGCGTTTCAGGAGTGTGTCCACTCACAGAGCTACAGCTATATGCTCGACACCATCTGTTCCCCCGTGGAGCGCAATGACATCCTCTACCAATGGAAAACGGACGAGCATCTGCTGCGCCGCAACACCTTCATTGGGGACTGCTACAACGAGTTTCAGGAGAGGAAGGACGCTCCCACGCTGCTGCGCGTGATGATGGCAAACTATATTTTGGAGGGCATCTATTTTTACAGCGGCTTTATGTTCTTCTACAATCTCTCCCGAAACGGGAAGATGCCCGGCTCGGCGCAGGAGATTCGCTACATAAACCGCGATGAGAACACGCACTTGTGGCTGTTCCGCAATATCATCACGGAGCTGCAAAAGGAGCAGCCGGAGTTGTTCACCGCCGAGAGCGTACAAGCGCTGCGCGAGATGATGCGTGAGGGCGTGGAGCAGGAGATCGCATGGGGGCATTATGTAATCGGCGACGACATCCCGGGGCTGAACCGGCAGATGATCAGCGATTACATCCGCTATCTCGGCAACCTCCGCTGGACGAGCCTTGGCTATCCCGCATTGTATCCAGGCTTTGAGAGCGAACCGGAGAGCATGGAATGGGTCAGCCAGTACGCCGACGCAACATGGTCAAGACCGATTTCTTTGAGGCACGCAGTACCGCCTACGCCAAGAGCACCGCACTGATAGACGATTTATAAGAAAACCAAAGACATCAGAATAGGAGATATTACTATGAATTACAGCGCTATGATTCAAAATCGCAGATCCGTTCACGCATTCCGCGAAAAGGAAGTTCCGAGCGAGGCTATCGGCCAGCTCCGATCCTACTATGAAAAGACCTGCCCCCGTCTTGTCCCGGAGATTGCAACGGAGTTGATCGTCTTGGACAAGGATGCACAGCCGGCGCTGGAGAGCTCAGCGGGCTATAATCAATTTCTCATCGGAGCACCGCACTACCTGCTCCTTATGTCTGCCCCGCATTCCTATGCGGCCATCAACGCCGGCTACATGATGGAAGATCTCGTCCTCAAGCTGACTGAGTTGGACATTGACACCTGCTGGATGACCTTCACCGACAGCGACAAAATCAAAAAGGCACTGTCTCTCGCCACCCCGTTAGAGGTGGCGGCAATCGTTGCCTTTGGCTACGGGGAAAAGACCGCAAAAAAGCTGCGGCTGAATATCCTAAGTATGTCTCAGATCGATGTGCGGGCCGAGCAGCAGTACTACGCGCCCAAAAAGGGCGTGCATGATTTGGTTCACATGGGGAGCTGGAGCAACAAGTCTGGGCTTGACGAGATGATGGACTTCTACGACGATATGCTCTGGCAGTCCTTCTACGCCGCTTCGCTCTCCCCCAGCTATCTCAACCGTCAGCCCTATGGCTTCCTTGTGCAGGATCACAGCATCTATTTGGTGCAGCAGGAGGATGCCTACACCGATAATTTGGATGCCGCATTGGATCTCGGTATTGTCATGCTCCACTTCTCCGCCGTCGCCTCCCGGTGGGCGGGGCAGGTACGCTGGGAACTTTCACCTGCTGCGCCCGGCGGCCTGCCGGAAGGACTTCGCTCCGCTGCGGTGTACCACATGTAACGACTCTGGGGGAAGCAAGGCAACGGTAAAATGCGCGATCGTCGATCCGCGGTTGAGCGTATGTTCCATTAGAAAAGATGAACCTATCAGTCAGAGTCTGAGTAAGGAAAAAAGGAGGTATTTTTTATATGGCTATCCAAACGGTAACAGATGCCATCCGCTATGTAGGGGTGGATGATAACACATTGGCACTCTTTGAAAACCAGTACCCCGTCCAGCCTATGGGAGTGAGCTACAACTCCTATGTCATTCTGGATGAGAAGATCGCGTGATGGACAGCGTGGACGCACGGGCGGCGGAGGAATGGCTTTCCAATGTAGCGCAGGTGTTGGAGGGGCGCAACCCCGACTATCTTGTGGTCACACACATGGAGCCGGATCATTCCGGCAGCCTCATGTGGATAGCGCAAGAGTACCCGGAGATGAAGATCGTGGGAAACGCGAAAACATTTACCATGATCAAGCAGTTCTTCGGCACGGGTGCATTGTCGGAAGACCGTATGCTGGAGGTTGGCGAAAGAGATACGCTTTCCTTGGGTTTGCACCGGCTGCGCTTTCTGCTGGCGCCGATGGTACACTGGCCGGAGGTGATGACGGCGTATGAGGAAACGGAAAAAATCCTGTTCTCGGCGGATGCTTCGGACGCTTTGGCTCACTGGAACGGACTGCCCGTGCCCCCTGGGTGCCGCAGGCCCGACGGTATTATTACAATATTATCGGGAAATATGGCGCACAGGTGCAGGCTCTGCTGAAAAAAATCTCCGCGCTGGAGATCAAAACAATCTGCCCGCTCCACGGTCCCGTGCTTACAGAAGCTGGAGGAGTGTCTGCGGCTCTATGATCTCTGGTCACAATGGGAACCAGAAGAATCGGAGAGCATACTGATTGCCCACGCATCCATCCATGGAAATACTGCCCATGCGGCGAAGACCCTCAAGGGTAAATTAGAGAAAAAAGGCGTACAGGTCAACATATGTGATCTCACTGTGACAGATCTTTCCTACGCCGTTGCCAGTGCGTTCTACTGCGGGAAGTTGGTTTTAGCCAGTGCCACCTATGACGGAGGACTGTTTCCGCCCATGAGGGAGTTTTTGGAACATTTACGGACAAAGGGATTCCGAAACCGCCGGGTTGGCCTTATTGAAGACGGCTCTTGGGCACCTGATGCCGCGCGGCTGATGCGCACCAAATTGGAGGAGATGAAGGATATCCACCTTTACGAAACGGTAGTGTCTCTGCGTGGTGCATTGAACCAAACCAGCGAAGCGCAGATGGACGCTCTGGTGGCTGAGCTCTGCGCAGAATAAGCTGCAACAAACCGCAGCTATTTTCGTACAGATGATGGTCTTACTCATCTGCTTTATGTCCCAAGGGCAGAGTACCGTCATCTCAGGTTGAGGTCACGATGTGGTGTGGGGCGAGACCGGAGTCTTGAGAATACCCAAACAAAGGAAAGGAGCTGGCAGATATGGCAGCTATGAACATGAATCAGGAGCAGTTTGAGCAGGCGATCCGGGAGGAAAAGCCCGTTTTGGTGGATTTCTGGGCACCCTGGTGCGGCTACTGCCGGAGGATCGGCCCCACGTATGAGAAGATCGGAGAGGAATACGCGGACAGCCTCGCCGTCGGCAAGATCAACATTGACGAGGAGCCGCGGCTGGCGGGGGCCGAGGGGATCGAGGACATCCCAACTCTGGTGCTGTACCGGAACGGAAAGGCCGTGGATTCCATCATCGCGCCCGGCTCAAAGGCAGAAATCGACCGTTTCATTCAGGAAGCCTTGGCGAAATAACGGAGGGTTCAGATATGAACAACCATCATGTTTATGATATGCTCGTGGTGGGCGGCGGACCGGGCGGCTACACCGCCGCCCTGTACGCGGCACGGGCGGGGCTGGACACCATCGTGCTGGAAAAACTGTCCGCCGGTGGGCAGATGGCCCTGACCGAGCAGATCGACAACTACCCCGGCTTTGAGGACGGGATCGACGGCTTCTCTCTGGCGGAGAAGATGCAAAAGCAGGCGGAGCGTTTTGGGGCACGCAGCGAATACGCAGAAGTCCTCCGCATGGATCTGACGGCGGTTCCCAAGCTCGTGGAGACCAGCGAGGGGATTTTCCTGGGGAAAACCGTGGTGCTGGCCACCGGTGCGGACCCCAGAACGCTGGGCGTGGCCAGAGAGTCGGAACTGGTGGGCCGAGGCGTGGCCTACTGCGCCGCCTGCGACGGGATGTTTTACAAGGGCAAAACGGTGGTCGTGGTGGGCGGCGGCAATTCCGCCGCGGCAGATGCCCTCCTTCTCAGCCGCGTGGCGAAAAAAGTGATCCTCGTCCACCGCAGAGACACCCTGCGGGCCACCAAGATCTATCACGAGCCGCTGGCACAGGCCGAAAACGTGGAATTCCGTTGGAACAGCGTCGTTTCCGCGCTGCTTTCCGGGGACAGGCTGACCGGCGTCCGCCTGCGGGACACCGTCACCGGTGAGGAAAGCGTGGTGGACTGCGACGGCGTATTTGTCAGCGTGGGCCGACAGCCCGCCACGGCGCTGGCGGTGGGTCAACTGGCGCTGGACGGCGGCGGCTATATCGTGGCCGGAGAGACCACGGAAACCAGTATTCCCGGCGTATACGCCGTGGGCGACGTGAGGACGAAGCCCCTCCGTCAGGTGGTCACCGCCGTGGCGGACGGCGCGGTGGCAGTCCACATGGCGGAGAAATATATCGCGGAAAACCGATAAGGGAGGTAGATTGAAAAAGCCATGTTTAAGGTCAGGCCGGATACGACCGCAGTGGGGATGCCGACATATCTGCAAGGCAAACTGCCAGAGTGATGGCAGATAAGATAACCCATGTAGGATCGGGAGATATGTTGTCTCTCCATATCCAGTCCACACAACAGTGAGCAACTGAACACAAAGCACAGCCACAGATGTACTCTGCGGCTGTGCTTTTATGCGTAGTATTACCGCGTGACAAGCGGTTTTACTGTGACGGCGTCACATAATTTGAGAAAATCGGCTTCGAGGCAGCTTTTGGAGCACAAGCCCTTTGTGGTTGTTGACAGAGAAAAAAATATAGGTATAATAAAAGCAAAATAATAAGGTTCATTCTTGCATTTGGAGAATTGGCGGTATGCCAAAATACGCAGAGGAGATATTGGCCGCCGTAACGGAGCTGCAGCAGCATCCCAAAGCGGAGCAGGTGTTCCTGGAGATGAAAAAAGGGAGCATCCCAGCATCGCTCTGGGTACGGTATATCTGCCCCCATGCCGGGAGCAGGAAAAGACAATCTTATGGAGGAGAAGTATCATGAACGCTAACGTATCTCTTCTGCTCAACGAGCAGATCAATAAGGAGTTCTACTCCGCCTATCTGTATCTGGACTTTGCCAACTACTACGCCGCCGTCGGACTGGACGGCTTTGAGAACTGGTACCGGGTACAGGCGCAGGAGGAACGTGATCACGCCATGCTGTTTTATCAGTATTTGCAGAATAACGGCGAGGACGTCACCTTTGAGGCTATCGCAAAGCCGGAGTGGGAACGAGGCGACCACATGGCCCCGCTGAAAAAAGCCCTGGAACACGAGATGCTGGTCACCGCCAGCATCAATGCCATCTACGCCGCCGCATACGAGGTCAGGGACTTCCGCACCATGCAGATGCTGGACTGGTTCATCAAGGAACAGGGCGAGGAGGAGAAGAACGCCGCTGACCTCATTACCAAGATGGATCTGTTCGGCGGTGACAGCAAGGGGCTGTATATGCTAAACAGCGAGCTGAAGGCACGGGTCTACACCGCGCCCTCGCTGGTGCTGTAAGCCCCGCGCGTCTGCGGGCTTTCGCATCAGGCAAAAGGCAGACTGCATACAGGTGGCCTGCCTTTTCTTCCACCAGATGGTTAGATTGTGCTAACTGCGTATAATAAATAAGCAGCGCCCGCCGGGAGATCTCCCGGCGGGCGCTGCTGTGTTCAGAGGAACGTTATTTTTCTTGCCTTACTTTGCGGCATCCACCAGCACACCAACGTAGCCGGCAGTATCCACCAGCGTGGCACCGGAAACGGCGTCCACAGCCTTTTCATCTTTGCTCAGAGCCTCGGCGTCGGCAATGCTCATGCCGTTCACGTGGTTCTGGATGGCGTCGTAGTTGGCATCCAGCGAAACGGTGGAACCAGCCTTTTCGGCCATCATCTTGCTGTAGTAATCGGCGTTGACCCGCTTGGACATCAGCACCTTGCCCTCGGCGTAGCCTGCGCCGAAGTCAGAATCGGAGTTGGGCACACCGACGACCCCGGCGTCCGAACCGGCAAACTGGAACTCGTCAATGTAGCTCAGCACGATGGTGTCCCCGGCGGTGGCGACAGCGCCGGAGGTGAAGCACTTGGTGCCGTGGGCGGCCCCATAGACCACATTCAGCTTCAGGTCCTCGGAGCTGCCGTTGAACTCCACGGCCTGCGTGGTCTGGGCGTTTTTGGCGGCATCCACGATGGCAGAGAGATAACCGGCGGTATCCACCAGCGTTGCGCCGGAAACGGCGTCCACAGCCTCGGCACCCTTGGCGGCTACATCCTCCAGCTCGGAGATGGTCTTGCCGACAGCAAAGTTCTGGATGGCATCGAAGTTTGCGTCCAGAGCGACCGTGGAGCCGCCCTTTTCGGCCATCATCTTGCTGTAATAATCAGCGTTGGCCCGCTTGGACATCAGCACCTTGCCCTCGGCGTACCTGCGGCAAAGTCGGAGTCGGAGTTGGGCACAGCGGTCACGCCTGCATCGGCGCTGGTGAACTGGAAATCGTCGAGGTAGGCGGCGAGGATGACGTCATCCTTCACCACAGCCACCGCTTCGGTGAAGCACTTGGTGCCGTGGGCGGCAGCATAGGCCTGACCGATTTGGATGCCGCCTTCCACCGGGACGATGGCGGCGGGCTCAGCGGGGGCTGCGGCAGCAGAGTCGGCGGGAGCCTCTTCGGCCAGCTCCACACCCAGTGCGGCGGCAACAGCCTTCCGGACGGCCTTGGTGGTCACCGTGGCACCGGCAACGCCGTCGATGGCGGGACCGTTGGCGGCCACGACCTGCTTGGACAGCTCTTCCAGTGCAGCGCCGCCGATGCTTTCGGTCTCCTGTGCACCTTCCAGCTTGCAGTCGGTAACAGTGCCGTTGGCATCCACGGTCAGGGTGGCGGTGACAGCACCGCCAAAGCCGTCGGCAGAGCCGGTCTTAGTCACACCGGCAGCGGTGGAGCTGCTGCTGCCGCCGCAGGCGGCCAGAGAGACGCCAACAACGAGCTCATGGCCACGGCAGCGCTCAGTTTGCGGATGATCTCCTGTTTCATGGGTCTTTCCTCCAGAGAAAAATCGGTTTGTGTTCGGTCCCCAGAAAATGTCATATCTTTTCAAGGATGTTTACAAAAGATAACATATTTTGTGAGGTGATATCAAGAGATTTTAGCACATACTTCGTGAAGAATGATAAATTGGTGTCAATTTGTGACGCTGACGGTATAAAAAAGCCGGAAACCAACGTGCAGCGGTCGGTTCCCGGCAGACGGAAGCGCTAAGGCGAAACTCAACGCTTGATGTCGTAGTTCATGTTCATCAGGTTGCGGATGGAGCTTACTTCGTCGGTGATGTTGGCATCGCCGTGGATGGTGTGCTTGATGGCGCTGCTGGCCACGGCAAAGTTGATCATATCCATGGCCTTGTAGTCGTGCAGCATGGCGTAGATGAGGCCGCTGGCGAAGGCATCGCCGCCGCCCACGCGGTCGAGGATATTAATGCCGGTTCCGCCTATGCCCATTACCGATTCAGCTTGCTTTGTGACACGAATGTACGGCAACATTTTTATCTGCCGATAACTCAACCTGCGTCAATCGAACGCTGCAATGGAGATGGCGGAGAACAGTTTGCGCGTACGAGCGTTCAGCTCAAGCAATGCTTCGTTCTCTCAGCACATCTTCATTGTAGCTTAGGTTTGGGCATCTGTATAGCTCACTGGCTGTGAACTTCTCAGAACCAACACCATTGTAGCAAGCAGGGCTTTTGTCTATACAAACGCCATTTTGCGTTGCAAAATGCTTGTTGGGCTGTGCCCAATCCCCTTCATTCTGCACCGTTCCGATGCAGGCTGCGCGTTTTTTCAAAACGCTTCTATTTATATAAGGTAGAGCTTCAAGACATTTGCACTCTGCAATTTTGATGGAAACATCTCAAACCAAACGAACAGCCAGCAACGGCCTCAACAGTAAGTGAGGTCATGATGCTGGCTGTTCTTCGTTCAGAACGGAAAACATTCGACATTTTCGCTGGTTCATGGTACACTACATCCAATCCATGCGAATCAGTTGGAGGTGATTGTGTTGCTTTCCCTGTACTTAGCTGTTCTTGACGATCAAAGCAAAGAAGAACAATTTATAGATGTATATAATATCTACAAACGGCTGGTCTACCATACCGCTTACAAAATTATGGGCGATTCGTATCTGGCAGAAGATGTACTGCAAGAGGTGTTTTTGTACGTTGCCAAAAATTTTTCTAAAATTCATCGAGAAAACTGTCACGAACTCGCTGCTTATCTCGTTAGTTGTAGTAGAAGCCGTGCATACGATATGCTTCGCAAGCAGCGGGAAGAACCGCTGGAAGAAATCCCGGACGCACCAGATGATGCCCCAGTGCCGGATGATGCAGTAGTCAGCACCGATAACATCCAACACCTGACAGAACTGATCGGACAGATGAAACCAATGTATCGTGCCCCACTACGTCTTTTGGCAATGGGCTACACCAACCGGGAGATTGCCGAATCGCTTGGACTGACGGATGAAGTGGTTCGGATGCGGCTTTTCCGTGGAAGAAAACTATTGTGGAAGGAGTTGAACAGCCATGAGTGAGAGAGCAGAAGTTTCTTTTGATGCTGCATTGATGATGGCACTCCGTGCAGATGCACAAAAAGAGCTGGATGAGCTGCCAAGTCCGGCCCAGCTTAAGGAACGCTACCCGGACACGTCCCGATGGGATGCTCGCCTGCAAGCGGCGTTGCATAAACACCGCCCTGTGCTGAAACGAGTGCTTATTACGGTCCTGACGCTGGTAATTTTAACTCTCGGCGCGCTTGCAGTAAGTGCAGATTTCCGCAGGGCAGTCTATACGATGATTCAGAAGTTCATGCCCGTTGAGATGCAACTGACATATCAGGTGGATGGCGAGCCGTTGGAACAGCTTCCGAATGGATACAGCGACCACTATGTGCCGGATGGATTTGAACGAGATTATGAACAAGGGTATGATAACGAAATATCCTTTCTTCATGCCTATGTTGATGTCAATGATAAGAACATCTTTTATTATGTGGACTGTTCCGTAATTCAAGACTATGGACAAGTCGAAACTTTCGACAATGAGCATACGGTTTATGAGCGCATTAAAATTGGAACAGCCGATGCAACACTTGGAACGAGTAATAACGGAGGACGTACAGGATATGTGCTAGTATGGGAGAAAGATGGCATTTCGCATACGATTATTGGAAAGATATCGCATGATGAGCTTCTAAGAATTGCGGAAAGCATTTCCTGATTTGTCAAGACCTTGCCGACACACTTGTGATTGTTTACAAATGTGTCGGCATTTTTTGTACAAATATACAAAGTTGATAAAATCTCGAAAATTTTTCAAAAAAGCTGTCACAAACACAATGTGAACTACGTTGACTGAGCAAAAGCTCCTGTTGGAGTACACAAAATGGAGGTTATGTCTTATGTCCAAAAAGCGTCTTGTCACTCTCATTCTGTCAATCGGTATTTTTCTGAGCCTTGCCGCAACGGTTTTTGCTGCTGGCCAACCTAGGCGGTATAACGAAAACAGCACTGTCAAAGGGACGATTTCTCAAAGTTTTTATCAAGTTAATGCCAAAACTGATGTTGCGGTAAAGCGCATCACCGTCACTGGAACGCTATATGAAAAAGGAACATTCGGTACGTGGCAGAAGGTAAGCAGCTGTTCTAACACCAGTACATCTTCTTCCTGCTCAGCAAGCAGTAATTATAATACAAAGCCCGGAAGATCGTATCGCCTTGAATGTTCAGCAACATTCACTTATTCAAATGGGCAGAGCGAAACTATCACATCAACTGCCAGCCATTAAATGATTTTATAAAAGAGCGATTTTGTTAAAAAGAGGTGATGCTAATACAGCATCTACCGGCATCGATTAACACGATTGAACTAAACTAAAGGATTCATTAATCAAAATGACGAAAGAAGAAATCATTTCCATGCTATCAAAGGAATTGAACAGTGAATGGACGAATGGAGTCACATGTTTGATGGTGGAAAATTCCGATAGCTATATTCCAGTAATAGTTCATCACAATAAAAATGAACTTATTGTTGAAGTAGTAGAACAAGACAAGAAGATTTACCGCATCGGACGAAATGAGCTAAATAAAACATCTTAGTCATCACCAAAAAAATCATTGAAATCAGTCACAATTTGACGCATAGAATATGAATTCAAACTTGATATGAGGTGATTCCAATGCAGAACTTAAAGCATTAACCATTTTGCGCATGTACATTCAGACGGTGAAGCTCAAAAGGTTTGATTGTTCTGAAGGAATCACACACATCTTTGTAACGGCATTTGCTGTCGTAAACGTAAATATCATCTGAAAACTTTACAGCATCAGCCGGATGTTATGGAATCACTCATTCGCAAATAATATTAGTTATATTTGTTGGACGATAATCTCTTTAAGAAGAAAGGAAGTGTAGAACAATGAAAAAAGTCTATCAATCTTTTATCTCGATACTTTTAGTTTTTTCTTTATTAGCCAGTATGACATTAACTTCTTTTGCAACCGCAAAAAATAATAAAGTGGGTGATAAAGTCACCTTATATGAAGATCATGAAACAATCGTTGAAATGTATACCGACCTTTCGGGAAACCGCATTCTGAATCAATATCTGAATGGAAAGCTTATACAAAGAGACACCCTCCTGACATCAAGCCCTAATAGTATAAAACGTGATTTTTTCGATGATAGTGTTACAAGAAAGTCATCAAGCGACGTTATTTATATTGAACAGTATGGTAAATTAACCTCTGACAATAATGAGCGTGTACAACCTTGCGCTGTGCAAACAGCAGGAACAATCAAATATCGCGCTGCTTTAGATACAGGATATATTTATTATGGCTTGAAGTGTACATATGATACAAAAAATCTTGGATCCACGACATACACAATCAATAATTTTGTTGGAAGGATGGTTGATTTAATTGCACTTGTTGTGGGCGCATTGACGTTACCGAATATTGTTGCAGAAGCATTTTTGGACGCACTTATTAAGGGACTGGGAATTACGGTTGCTAGCGGTATGATTAAAAATGCCGTTACGGATACTGTCAGCTGTATAAAAACACAGTATACATGGAATCTTGTTGATACGACAGCAGCTTCGCATCAGAAAAATGTTTACGGATATAAATATTATATAACAGATGTGAAGTCTGCCGCAAAAAACAACAATTACTACGAAGGCTATGTTCCGAAAGACTGGAAAACGCAGTCTCTTGCTGTGAACTTTCACAATGAAATGTTCACTTATAATGCATGGAATGTTGTAGGATGGGCGTAATGCCGAGGAAGTGCAAATGTCTTTAAACAATCAAGAAAAATTTGTCAATAGTTTTTGGGTGATTATTCTTTTAGTTGCTGTTGGAATCTATTTTTGGGTGATTCCTAAAAATTCAATCGCAGAAGCGTATAGCAAGAAAAAACACTACAACTTGAAAAAGACATCAAGATTCTTGGCTGTTGGTTTTTGGATAATAGCGATTTCTTGTGTTCCAGTGCTGATTTCGCTGTGGTTTGATACTCCTTGGATCTGCATTATATGTGTGATTCTCTTGGTACTGGGGACATCTGTTCTACACGATTATGAGAGTGGAGGAAAATTGAAATAAATTTATTCGTATTATACGCATTGCTATCATCAGACTATGTCGTACTATAATAGTGGAGCGTCCACACCTTTCCGGACGGATACTGATTATTACCAAGCTGTTGGTGGCTAACGCATACGGTTTTGCAGGTATAGACAATGAAGAAAACTTTATATACATTTTTGGGCTGGAATTTTCTGCTGTTTGTAGCCGGTTTAAGTGATATTGTTTTTTACAGAGATCTTACATCGGCAGAAGCTATGGCAATAAGTTGGACCCAGCCAGCACTCGTAAGCGTCACTTCATTTTTGATATTGCTTTCAATATATTATGGGATGCACCAGCTCCTTTTTGGGAAAAATTTCCATTTAAAACTGGAAGTCAATCAGGAAGATGTCGATAAAGCGCGAGATTCAATTTTCGCTTTTTTGAAAAAGGGAAAAATTGTCCCTGAAAAATTGCAGCAACACTTGAAGTATTTGATAATCGCTGAAGTTGTTTTGTGGTGCATTTTCATTATCTATCTTTTTGTATCAAGCTCTACAGCAATCTAATCCCATTACGGAAAAGTGAAAGCTCGCCAGATTTTATGTCTGGCGAGCTTTCATAATATTCTAATTTATAGCATTATAGCAACTCCAATTCAAATTCATCATATAAAGCCCTTGAAATATGGTGGGAAAAGTGTGAATAGCAATTTGATTCCCCTTCCAAAAGCAATTCACACTCAATTTACTACATGGTGGGCACAATATTAAAAAGAGGTAGACTGGAATGAATGGTTTAGATAAAGTTATAGAGCATCTGAATCATGCGCATTTAGATGCTCTATTAAATCCACCAACCGATGATATGATATTGGAACACTTAAAAAAAGAAATGGGACATATTCCAGCTGATTATATTGAATTTCTGAAGCGATGTAATGGACTGACGCTTTATCACAGCGGAGACTATTGCTTATTTGATGCTCAGGAAATTCTTTCGTTCCATTTTAGTAATGATAATTTATTATGTCGGTCGGCATGGAAAATTGGATATTGGATGGGATATGATATTGTCATTAACGTGGATGACATAGAAAAAGAGTATCTTTATGCGGGGGACTGTTGCTCAACAGATGAATTTGTATGTGTTGGAAATATACTAAATTTCATTGAAGAAATTGTTAAAAATGGAGGTGATCCTTACTGGACAATCAACGAAAATCAGTACAGAGATTTTTCAAAAAAATAATTTCAAAGTCAAATACTTTCGCCAGTTGATCCGATACCGGACGGAAGATGGTATTGCCCGGATTGTGGGAACTTAAATGATTCTTACGAACTTTTGCAAAAACTGTGGAAAAGTCCGATAAATGAATAAGGCAATATAAGAAGTTATTTGCCATCCGCTAAGTATTTTGAATTGGTAATGGTTATAAGATGATTCGCTAAAAAGCAAAAATCCGCCGAGGACTCCTCCCGAAAAAACGGGAAGAATCCTCGGCGGATTTCGTTTATCGTGCTTGTCCTTTTTCGGTTGTACTTTTTTCCTCTGCAAAGAACATCTCTACATTTTTCTGAGCTTTCATCAACTCCTGCATCTCATCTCGTGCCTTACGATAGTCCGGGTATGATTCTTTCTTCTTTTTCAGAAGTTCAGCGTATTCGATGCTCAAGTCCTTAGCCTTTGGCAGCTTTTTCAATCCGGCTTCATCAAAAGCAGTTTTTGCGGCCTTATGCAGCGTGATTTCTTCCCGGTGGGTGTCCAGAAATCTCTTACTATACCCGGCTTTGCGGTAGGCATCATAGACCGGGCGTGTCCGGGCATAATTAACGATGTGCGTTCGCAGAACAGCAATCTCGGCCATGCGCGTTTCTGTTGCCTTGATTGAATCGCCTAGTTCATGATAGCGAGCAGTAGCAGCATCTATACGCTCCTGCATTTCCTCAATGCTTCCGATTTTGTTCTCCTGTAAGAAAATCAGCGTTTTGGACATTTCTTTCAGATTATATCGCTTTGCCCAGCGAGCATACCCCATGCTCTTTCCCTCGGCCAGCTTTGCCTGAATGTCCACCAGCATCTGAAACTTTTGTTCCGGTACGATGCGCTTCTGCTTCTGCCGGGGATGGTGTTCGGCTTCCCCAGAGATAACAGCTTTCAGTTCTTCTTCACTATATCCTGCGCCCAAAGTGCGGAACCGGATGAATCGCTTCTGCCGTGCGCCTTTGACGGAGGTGTATTTTCCACGCTTGACCTCATAACCCTGCTGCTCCAGTCCTTGCAGAAAATCTTCGTAGTCTTTGGGCTTTTCCGCCAGAACAGTGTCAATCACGCCACATAGACGGTCACGATTGCTTTCTTTGGGCGGGTAGAGTGTGCGCTTCTGCCGCTCCCGATAGGGCTTTATCTCAATGACGGAAAGCTGATGCTCTAAGCAGATCAGATCGCTCAACCGTTGCACAGCCAGCCCGGACAATAAAAATCCCGGAATTTCCGGATGCTGTCCAACGCAGTGGAGTTGTAGATAATGTGATTATGAATGTGTTCCCGGTCCGTGTGGGTTGCAACGATAAACGCATACTTGCCTTTGGTGAAACGCATTGCCAGCTCATAACCCACCTTGTTGGCTTCTTCGGCGGTGATCTCGCCGGGTTTGAACGACTGCCGGATCTGATAGGCAATCACGTCACTTTTTTGTCTGCGCCCAGTGACAAGTTCATACTGCCGTTTGGACAGCATAAATTCTTCGTCTGCGGTCAGGGGACTGCATTCGTAACTGCTGACCAACTCTCCCTTGTTCGTTTTGTCAGGATTCTGGGCATAGTCCGTGCGGCTTTTCAGGCAGGCCGCAACCGACTTGCCCTTGTTTTTGTGCAGCGCGATCAACGTGTTGCAGCCAATTCTACCACCTCCCGGCAAAAGAAAATGCCGCACAATGGCGGCATAAAGATTTTATAATTCTGCAACCCAGCCACTGAACCATTCCACGGCTTCTACAATGACTGTTCCGGCGGTGATGAGCAGGAAGCAGCCAAACTCCGCCACCAGCAAGATCAAAAACTACAGCCACTCCCGGCAGTACAGCGTATAAAGACCGCAGCCGAAGATATACAGCATCGGCAGTGCCAGCACAAACGCTGACAGGTTCAGCGTCCATTTCAGTATCAGCGCAAGGAAAGCCGTAAGCAGCCAAAACGGGAAAACGATCATCTTAAAAACGAACCTCATATCTAGCACCTACCCTTCGTCCCTATTATAAAGGCATCTCCACACCCCTTGCAAGGATGTCAACCCTTATGTACCCCCGCAGCCCTCCAACTGCGGGGGAAATTTTAGAGTTCTGCCAGCCGGGAAAGGATCTGCCGACCAATGTCGATCAATTCATCCAACCGCTGCCGCAGGTCCTCCATGTCGGCAGCGTAGACTTTGCCGCATTCGTTGGCACGTTTGGCGTACTGGTTCAAGTTGTTGCTGCACATCTGCAAAAGATATGCCATGCGCCGCAGTTGCGGCAGGTCAAGGTTCAGGCAGTAGCATCCAATGCCATCTTGCGGATATAGGCACTCAGGCTGCGGATGCCCATGCTCAGCATTTTCTCATAAATGCGGTTTTTCTCCGCCTTTGTGGTTCTCAGGATGATGATCTCATCCCGCTTTTCCCTCACCGGGCATCACCATCCTTGTCGTAATAACTGCGAAAAGGCTTCACCGGCTCCGGCTTATCCGACTTTTCCTCCAGTGCCGCCAACACCGAGGGGCGGCGAGGTGCATCCTCCTGTTCTTCCCCGTCCTGTTCCGGCTCGTGGCTCTTTTCGTCCACATCCAACTGAGCGTTCAGCTCTGCAAGGCGAGCCGACTTTTCAGCCAGTTCTTCTTCCTGCGGGAAGGGCTTTTCCACCTCAATCTGCGCCGCCGCCTGCTGCTGATGCAAGGTGGCTAGTTCATTCTCAGCAGAGTTAATGCGCTCCGGGAAGTTGTTCAGCGAATTATCCAGACGGATAATATTGCCCAGCGGTCGGTGCCCAGTGCTACCGGGTACCTCCGCTGACCCTTCAGAATCGCCTGATATTCGCTGCGGAAGGTATCGAACCGCAGAGACAACTCAAAGCCCCGGTAGCTGCCGATCACTTTTTCTTCGGCGTTGGGCAGTTCGGAGCAGGCAAGCACCAGACGCTCACCGGCGGTCTTTTTCTCATCGTAGGTCACGCCCTTGATGGTCATGCCGCAGAAACCCTCTTGCACCTGCGGGTGGGCAGCGGCAAGCTGTGCGTCCGCTTTCACTCCGGCAATATAGGCATTCGTTTCCTGAATGTCAGCCGGGAATTTTGTGAGCAGCTTATCTTCCAGACGGAACTTCTGGCTTTGGTGGTCGGCTTTCAGCACTTTCAGTTTCGCCACCTGCACATCCAAATCCATCTTTTCCTTGATGAGCGGATTTCCGGCGCACAGTGCCTTGATCTCTGCATAAGACAAAGCCTGTTCGTCCACATCATCGCAAGAGCGTACCGGGGATTTTGAAGTCATGATTTGGCTGATGAATCGCTATTTATTCTCCAAAGTTTGGAACAAGTAGCTGTCAAAAGTTCCCTCTGTGACGTAGTTGAACACCTTGACTTCCTTATTCATATTGCCCTGCCGGATAATGCGTCCGTTGCGCTGGGTCATGTCGCTGGGCTTCCAGCCGACATCCAAGTGATGCACCGCCGCAAGCCGCTGTTGGACGTTCGTTCCGGCTCCCATTTTTGCGGTGCTGCCGAGCAGAATCCGCACATCGCCGGAGCGCACTTTGGAGAACAATGCGGCCTTTTTTGCTTCGGTGTCGGCATTGTGGATGAACTCAACTTCACTTTCCGGCACCCCGGCGGCGACCAATTTCTTGCGAATATCATCGTAGACATTAAAGTTGCCATCGTTCTTTGGTGTCGAGAGGTCGCAGACAGAAGCTGGGTCAGCTTCTGGTCTTTGC